>Ga0070729_10000086_pt1 | contig 212284 bp, 187 predicted proteins | sample tdDd472_FD_66725 | JGI IMG/M metagenome (GOLD analysis project Ga0070729, IMG submission 66725) | Marine sediment microbial communities from the Atlantic coast under amendment with organic carbon and nitrate - tdDd47.2 | ecosystem: Environmental > Aquatic > Marine > Coastal > Sediment...
TAACCGCGGTTACAATTAGAATATCTTCCTTGGCGGGCCAGTCTTCCAATGAAATGGAACCCATGGTCGCCCCAAGGATAAAGACAGCAACCGGGACAGTGGCCTGGCCTAGCAGGTCTATGGAGGAGATCACCGGACCCGGGACATAGTCAACCAAACCTGAAAAGACCAGAGAGACAGAGATGAAAATCGCAGCCAGGGGCGGGGAAAGAAAATCCTTCCACAGGATGCCGCTCTCCTTATCTCCCGAAAGCATTACTTTCCCTAAACTCCACATCAAGGGATTCAAGCCCAATACCAGAAGAAAACAGTACAGGGCAAAGCGGTCAAATTGTTCAGGAAAAAGAATCTGGCCGATGGGCAGCACAATATAAATGGCATTCTGCATGGCGGCCAGGGTCATCATAGACCTTTTTTCAGGCTTAAACCCAAAAAGCACCCCGCTGAACAACAGGCCGATCAGTACCATGAGCACCCCGGCCAGTGGCAGAATCCACCAGTTTAAAAAGGCCTCAGGATGAAACCCGGTTACAGTTTTGGCCACAATCAGGCAGGGCAGAAACACATTCACCGTGACCATGGACAGGGCCTGGATCTGCAACGGGGAAATCATTTGCCGACGGATGAGAATGCCTGCGGCAAGGGAAATCAAAAACAATTGAAACACGGCGCTGAACACCGTGATACCGGTTTGTATGAACATGGGACGCCTAGGGTTAAAGGTTTGGTAAATTCAGGCCTTCATATATCATATTGATTCGAATAGAGCATTAATTCTAAAATAATTTTTCACTCTTACACTTATTCATTAGCCAACTCTAATTTTTTACTTGACAACCATTCAAACAAAACATATGTCTGTTTGACAGTTTGAAACGCCGTTTCCAATTCGCACCAAAAGTACTCCCCGGGCGGATATAATGAGACCGGGCATTATAATGTCGGCAAACGGGCTTTGGCCCATAAATTATTATATAGGATAACTATTCACCGATTTTTTAGGAGGAGACATTCATGAAAAAGTGGTTTAACCCCGTGCTGTTGGTGGTATTGATTCTGGGAACGGCAATTTCAGCGGGTCCGGCTTTTGGGGGCGGTATTGACAACAAACAGAATTTTTCTGCGGCATTTGCCGGTAGCCTGAGTCGGAATGCAGCTATCGACGAGCCCGATATAGCCGCCTATAACCCGGCCGGCATGATAATGCTGAAAAATGGACTGCACGTCGAACTTAATATACAGCCCTTTACCTTTGATTATGACCACAGTTATGGGGATGAAACCAATACGGCTAGCCCCAGCCTTGTTTCCCCCACGGCATTTGCCGTTCACAAATCAGACAGCTGGGCATTCTGGGGTGCCTTTACCATCAACGGCGGAGGCGGTGAATGTGAATACGGCAACGGTAACATCATTACCGAAGGAATCGGGAACATGGGGGCTCTGGGAATGTTCACAGATGGTTTCCCCACATCTCAAATCCCTTCCGGTGCTCCCGGACTGAATATGCCTGGTGGAACCCTGTCCAATGAGTATGCCTATGTTGAGAGCTATGATTATACCTTTACCACCGGGGTGGCCTATAAGGTCAATAATATGCTCTCCATTGCCGCAGGAATCCGGTACGTGACCACGGACAAGAATGTGGATATCCACGGCGACTATACAGACCCATTAGGAAACACCACCCATGTCGCAGGCAAGTATGACCAGGAAGCAGACGGATTCGGCGGAATCTTGGGCATCAACATCCACCCTTCTGACACCGTGAATATCGGCATCCGATATGAAACAAGGGTCAACCTGGACTGGGAAACCACCGTGGCAGATGACAGCAAGGGCACGGTGGGAGAGTCAATCCTCGGTGTTTTCGGCAGGCAAGACGGCCAAAGTTATGCCAGGGATCTCCCGGCGGTTCTGGCCTTGGGTGTTGAGTGGAAAATCCTCCCCCAATTGACCCTCACCCCTTCCTACACCCTTTACTTTGAAAAGGATGCGGACTGGGGCGACCAGAACGATTCTGTGGACGGCAACTCCTATGATCTGTCCCTGGGCCTTAGATACGATTTCAACAAAAAATGGACCGGCACACTTGGATATATGTACACCGATGTGGACATGAAGCCTGAAAACTTTGGGATCATCGAAAAAATGAGTCCCGCCCTGGACTGCCATACCGTTGCTGTAGGAGGTAAATATAAATGGAGCGAACGCCTCGCTTTCACCCTTGGCCTGGCCGGTTATTTTTATGAGGACGATACAGCACCAGCAGTAATCGCGACACCAATTCCGGGAAACCCGACGATCACACCGGAAGTTACCTATGACAAAGTATTGTACCAGTGTGCCATCGGCGTTCGGTACACCTTTTTTTAACCCCCAGATTTCTTGCCAAGCGGCCGGGCAAAAATGTCCGGCCGTTTTTTTCCCAGCGGCTTTTTAATACTTCTTGACACCTCCCCCGGCAGAAAATAAGTTGAATCAAATCATTTGGAAACAAGGATATGGCAGATTTAGGAAAAAGACAAAAAATTATCAAGGCAGCCGGCCAATGTTTTGCCCGTTTCGGATTTTCCAAAACGACCATGGATGATATCGGAAACATGGTGGGGTTGAACAAGGCCTCCTTATACTATTATTATAAAAACAAGGAAGCCATTTTCTGTGAAATCATTGATGATGAGGGGGAAAACTTTATTGCCGCTCTGAAAGAAAAAATCAGTGACCCGCCTGAATGGGATAAAAAAATCCAGGCCTACCTTCTTGAACGCCACCGCTATTTCCGGCAGACAATGAATCTTAACAATCTACCCATCCAGACCGCAGAACAATTGAAATTTCAGCCCATGTTCAGGACCCTGGCAGACCGATTTGCAAACCGTGAATCAGACCTGATAAACGAGATCCTGGCCCAAGCTTTGGCGCAGGGGCACATCCGCCGGGTGGACACAAAAAAAACAGCATCCATAATTCTATCCCTTGCCAACAGCCTTAAAAATGGACAAAGTGGAAGGCATAATCCTGAGCTGATTCCAGATGAATCTGATTTTAAAATAATTGAGGAAGATACCCGTTTTGCAGTTGGACTGATTCTTGACGGTCTCAGGTGCAGACAATAATGATTTAAGATTTTGAAAATTCCGCCCGCACAAATCCTATCATGATGAGGCAGCCTATGAAAAAAAACAAAAATACCGCGGCCAGGGGGTCATCCTTACCCGGCAGTATATTGATATTGGTCTGAATTGTCACATTTTCCAGGGCCACGATATCACCGGCCTGCTTTACATACTGCCTGGCCATAACAATGGCCTGTTTGAAGGGCCACAGGGTATAGAGAGAACCCGCCATCAATCCCATGAGAAATCCCATGGTGGCGTTGTAATACCGAGACATGACAAAACTGACCAGCCTGGCAAACATTAGGCCTCCCAATACCACACCCAGGCCGAAAATCCCCAAATAGCAAATGGTATCCAGGTTCAGGGTTTTAAGAGCTGAAATGGCTGAAATCACGTCAAAATATGATCCCAGAAGAATCAGGACCAGGGACCCGCTGATACCTGGGAGTACAGTGGCGGAAATGGCCAGGGCACCACAAATTCCTGTGTAAATATATTCATCCACGGTGTACCTGCCCGTAAAGGCAAAGGCCTTGGCCTCCCCTTTTTGCTTTTGTCCGGATTCAGGTGCAAGGAACTGGCCTGCGGCATACTGCTGCTCAAGATAATCTGATTTCATTTTTATCTTGTCATAGGGATTGACCATCCAGGTCATAAAAATGGTAAGACCCATACCCAACAGAACAAAAAACAGGGTCAACCCGGTAAATTTCTTAACCATTTTTATGGGAATAATGATCGACACCAGAATCAGTCCCAAAAACAATGCATAGGTTATTGAAAAATGGTTAAGCAGAAGGAATTTCATCAAGCCGGACAGGGCCAGGATGGCAAAAAAAGCGCCTATTGCGAGTTTGAATAGAAAGAGAAATCCGGTTTCTCTTGAAAAACGGGCAATATCCGTTGTCGTCCCTTTCAGCCCAATAGCGCCAATCCAGGCCCATAACAATTTTACGGCCCGGATCAAAAAGTCTTTATTAATCTGATTAAGGATGGAAAACACCCTTTCATAAATGCCGAAAACCAATAGAAATGTGCCGCCGGACACCCCGGGAATAATATTGGCCACCCCCAGGCAAAATCCCATCAGCAATTCTTTTATAGTGGTAAGCAGAATAAATTTTGGGGGCATGCTAGTGATTTTTCCTGATATGATATTTATTCTTGCCATCCGTGTTCACCGATGAGCTTAACGAAGCGGCAGCCCCCCAGATTGGTGGTTTTGATTCCGGTCTTGGTCTTTTCAAGCCGAAGCAACTCCTGGGAATGCAGACCGCCCACGGGCATGACCAGACGGCCGCCCATGGCAAGCTGGTCCACCAGGGGGGTGGGGATCTGGTTTCCGCCGGCCGTGACCATTATGGCATCAAAGGGGCTCTCAGCTTTCCATCCCTGGGTACCGTCGGAATACCGGGTTACGATATTGTGGTACCTCAGACGGTCGAACAGCTTCCGGGTCTGGAGGTAAAGGGTATTATTCCGTTCAATGGTATACACCTTGTAAACGATCCTGGATAATACGGCAGCCTGGTATCCGGACCCGGTTCCGATCTCCAGGATCCGTTCCGATCCGGTCAGCCCCAGACTCTGGGTCATTTCGGCAATAATAAAGGGCTGTGAAATGGTCTGCCCCTCTCCGATGGGGAGGGGAAAATCTCCATAGGCGCTGTCCACAAGGGCTTCGCTTACAAACAGATGCCGGGGCACATGATTCATGGCCCGGATAACCAGCGGATCAGTAATTCCCCGGGCCATGATCTGGTTCTCCACCATATCCCTGCGCCACCGGGAAAATTTTTTGGGTTCATCATTCATGTTCCCTTAATATCAGCAACCACCATGCCAGTCAAGCTGAACGGTACGTGCAATGGGTGTAATCTGTCCTTGCATTTTAAGGCCGGGACCTATAATTATACCTGACATGAATAAAATTTTGAAAATGGAAATGGCGGTTTTTACCGCGGTGTGCATATTTGTGGGCGGAACCCTGGGATATATGATCATTGAAGAGTGGGGTGTTCTGGATTCAGCCTATATGACCGCCATCACCCTGAGCACGGTGGGGTTTCTGGAAGTCCATGAACAGACCGACGCCGGCCGGATATTCACCATTTTCCTGATCTTCACCGGGGTGGGATACTTCCTCTACCTGGGTGGGGTCATCATCGGTTCGGTTGTGGAAGGAGAAATCAAAACGTTGCTGGGGAGGCACCGATTGGATAATAAAATCAAAAAACTGAAAAATCATTATATCGTCTGCGGGTACGGCAGGATTGGCCGGGTGCTCTGCAATTTTATCAGGGAAGATACTCCTGATATCGTGGTGGTGGAAAAAAATGAAAAAATGGCCCCCATCTTAGATAAAGACAAGATCCATTATCTTATCGGAGATGCCTCGGATGAGGAAGTGCTGGAGAAGGCCGGCATCGAAAAAGCCAAAGCCCTGGTGGCCGCCCTTGCCACAGACACGGCCAATGTATTTCTTGTTCTCACAGCCCGGCAACTGAATCCGGATATTTATATCCTGGCCCGGGCCTCCAGCCCTGAAGTCCACAAAAAACTCCTTGTGGCCGGCGCCAACCGGGTGGAATCCCCCTATGACATAGGCGCCGTGTCCATGGGGCTGAAACTGCTCAGGCCCACAGTCTCAAATTTCCTGGATACGGCTGTATCCAGAAAAAGCGACGCCATTCAGATCGAGGAGGCCTTTGTCCCCGCCTCTTCGGGTTATGCAAACAAAGCCTTGAAAGACTCGGGCATCCGCCAGGATTTTAATCTCATCATCATCGCCATAAAAGATGCATCGGACCACATGGATTTTGCACCCCACTTCGAAACCCTTATCCAGCCCGGCGACACCCTGATTGTCATGGGAAAGACCGAAGATTTAAAAGCCTTCCGCCGCGCCCTGGACAATAAATAAAATGACCAAAAAAAAACCGGAGTTACCCGCCCTTGCAGCGGGTGAATCCGGTTAAAAAAAGAGGAAGAGCAATAATTAGATCTTATAAATCACCCGGGTATCTGTGATAATAATATCCACGGTAAATTTTCTGGATTCCATCTGGACCTGGTCAACAATCTGCTCCTCATAGGCCAGTGCAACCTTGCGGCAGGTCTCGGGAAGCTTTGTGATCAGCTTTGAATAATAGTTATTTCCGAATCCCACGCGGCCACCCTTGTCGTCAAATGCCAGCCCCGGAATAATGGCGATATCCACTTCATCCAGAGCAATCTTTTTGCACCGCTCCGGATTAGGCTCAAGCATGTCATTTGCGTTGACCACAAGATCCTTGTCATAATTGCTGATTTTATACAGGCAAAAGGCATTTTTTGAGTCGGTGAATACAGGTAAAATAATACCCTTTTCAATTTCCAATGCTTTCCGAATAATAGCCTCTGTGGGAATTTCCGTGCTGACCGGGGTGTACAAAAACGCCTGCTGGGATTCCAGGAAATTGGCAAACTCAAACAATTTATTCTCAATGGCCTGGTACTTTTCTTCCAAGACTTCAGGGCTCAGAGCATCCATCCGGGCAGCCACCTGGGCCAGTACACTACTTTTTCCGCTCTTCATCTCATCCATAATCGTATTTCCTTTGGTTTAGCAAAAAGTTTTGAAAAATATTATACACGCCAGCCCAATTGTCAACCGCCAATAATCATTGACTGTTTACATAGCCCGTGTTATCTGATTAGAATTGTGAAAAATCTTATAACCATCGACATTTCAACCCACTAATCAGGCAGGATACGACCAAAATGCTGGATATTAAATTGATCAAAAATGATTTGAACTTCGTTAAAAAAGGAATGGAAAAACGGGGGGCTAAAATCGATTTTTCAGACTTTCTGGAAAATGAAAAAAACAGAAAAGCACTTTTGCTTGAAATAGAAGAATTGAGGCATGAGCGGAATACCGTATCCGACGAAATTGCAAAAATGAAAAAATCCGGACAGGATTGCCAGCCCAGCATTGAAAAAATGAGGACTGTTTCCGACCGGATCAAAGGACTTGACAAGCAGCTCACAGAGGTTGAATCCCGAATAAACGATTTCCTCATCGCCCTGCCTAACCTTCCCCATGAAGATGTACCCAAGGGCAAAGATGACACCGAAAACCGGCTGGAAAGAACCTGGGGCACCCCCCGGGAATTTGATTTTAAAATCAAGGATCATGCCGATATCGGTGAGGATTTAGGCATCCTGGATCTGGGACGGGCCACCAAGCTTGCAGGCTCAAGGTTCCCTCTTTATCTGGGAGCGGGTGCCCGGCTGGAACGGGCCCTGATAAACTTCATGCTGGATATCCATACCTCAGAGCACGGATACCGGGAGGCTCTGCCCCCTTTCATCGTCAACAAAACCACCATGACCGGAACCGGGCAATTGCCCAAATTCGAAGAGGACCTTTTCAAGCTGGACGGATTGGACTACTACCTCATTCCAACCTCCGAGGTTCCCATAACCAATATTTACGCCAAAGAAATCCTGGACGAATCCAAACTGCCCGTTAAATTCACGGCCTACACCCCCTGTTTCCGGTCAGAGGCCGGGTCCTACGGACGGGATACCAAGGGACTGATCCGTCAGCACCAGTTCAACAAGGTTGAGATGGTGAAAATCACCTCCCCGGATACCTCCTTTGATGAACTGGAATCCCTGCTGGCCAATGCGGAAACCATTCTCCAGCGACTGGAACTGCCCTATCAGGTAGTAACCCTGTGTACAGGGGATCTAGGATTTTCCGCCACCAAGACCTACGATCTTGAAGTCTGGATGCCGGGCCAGGACAAGTACCGTGAAATTTCCTCCTGCTCAAACTGCCTTGATTTCCAGGCCAGACGTGCCAACATTAAATTTAAGCGCAAAACGGCCAAAAAACCCGAGTTCTGCCATACCCTCAACGGCTCCGGCCTGGCGGTGGGACGGACCTTTGCCGCCATTCTTGAAAACTATCAGCAAGAAGACGGAACAATCAGGGTGCCCGATGCCCTTGTACCGTATATGGGAGGCCGGAAGGTAATTGAAAATGAATCTTGATCTGTTTCCCGAAGACATCAGGCCCCATATTATCCCTGAGCCCAAGGGAGAACTCTATTACAAATGTCTGGGCTGCGAAGCCGAATACGGCATTGAGAAACTGCTTTACGTCTGTCCAGCCTGCAACCAGGTATTGCTGATCCATGACCGGAACAAAGACCGGCTCAAAGAGATTGACGGCCCCACCTGGCAGAGAATCTTTGACTATCGGAAGATGCTCAAAATTCCGGCCCTTAAGGGGATTTACAGATACCACGAATTTATTGGACCCTCCATTCCCCTGGAGTCCATCCTCTACCTGGGAGAAGGACACACCCCTGTGGTGGAAGCAAATGCCCTGCTCCAGGAAAAAATGGGGGTTAAATTTTACTATAAAAACGACGGCCAGAATCCCAGTGCCTCGTTTAAAGACCGGGGAATGGCTTCAGCCCTGTCCAGCATAAAGTTTCTGATTGACAAGGGGCTGGTTTCAGATGTCATCTCCATTTGTGCCTCCACCGGGGACACCTCAGCTGCAGCAGCCCTTTATGCCTCTTATCTTGGCCCACTCATTAAATCCGCTGTGATCCTGCCCCACAAAAAGGTCACCTCGGCCCAGCTGGCCCAGCCCCTGGGAAGCGGCGCCAATGTATTTGAAATCCCAGGGGTCTTTGACGACTGCATGAAGGTGGTGGAATACCTGTCCGGGAAATATCCCGTTGTACTGCTGAACTCCAAAAATGCCTGGCGGATTCTGGGGCAGGAATCCTATTCCTATGAAATTGCCCAGGATTTTGACTGGGATATGAAAGATAAGGTGGTGGTTGTACCCATCGGCAATGCCGGCAATATTTCAGCCGTGATGAACGGATTCCTCAAATTTCACGAAGCAGGAATCATCAGCACCCTGCCCAAAATCATCGGGGTGCAGTCCGAACATGCAGATCCGGTCTATCGGTATTACCTGGAACCCGACGAAAAAAAGCGGGAATTTAAACCCGTTGATACCCGTCCCAGTGTGGCCCAGGCTGCCATGATCGGCAATCCCGTATCCATGCCCCGGGTTGTGAAAATTGCACAAAAATACGATGCTGTCAGCGGATCCAGGAATGTTTTCGTGGTCCAGGTTAAAGAGCAGGATATCATGGACTGCCAGCTTACGGCCAACCAGAACGGGCACATCACCTGCACCCAGGGCGGTGAATGCCTGGCCGGGTTGGTGGCGGCCAAATCCCAGGGAATCATCGGCAATGATGAAACAGCCATCCTGGATGCCACGGCCCATGCCATTAAGTTCTCCGGGTTTCAGGACCTCTATTTTCAAAATAAAATCCCTGAGTCATACGGAATTACGCCCAAAGACAGTTTCATCAACCTCCCGGCCCTGATTTCACCTGATGATGCGAATCTCATTCCATCCCAGGAAAAACGACTTGAAAAATCAGAGTTCCAACGTTTCGTAAAAGATGTTTCCCAAAAAATCGCACAGCAGCTGAATTTATAAAAAGAATGAGACCCGTCAGAGCATTCATACTCACTGGACTGACCTGGGGAATACTATCTCTGGGCCAGCCCATGTCTGTTTTTTCAGAAGGCGTAAAGACCCACTTTAAAGAATATACCATCTTTACCTATAAAAATGCGGATTATCTGTGTGAGCCCTATGAAGTTAAAAAAGATGACTGGTTGTATAAAATATTCCGTCAAAAAGGAGAAATTTCAGCCTCTGATTTCCCCAGATTTCTAAAAATTTTCAAAAAATTGAATCAACAGCTTTCCAATATTGACGCTATTGCTCCCGGGATTCAGATCATGATCCCATTAAAGCAGGTGGACAAAGATACATATGTGCAAAAACAAAAGGGTATCGTTGAAGTTCCTGTGCTTGAGTTTTCCCTGAGTTTCGGAAAAAAAGATGTGGAAGCTTTTATCCGGAAGCATATGGTCCAGGCCGGTGACACAGTTTCCACCCTTCTAGGAAAAGAATTTTTAAAAAAAGGCGGCGCTGTATCAAAAATGGGGGAAAAAACATTCACCAGCCTCAATCCGGATATCAGTGACATAAACCGGATTTATGCCGGCGCACCTGTACTGATTCCCGAGCCCGGCATTCTTTCCCAGCCCTGGCTTGAGACCCTGATTGACAAAGGCTACAAAAACATTGGTCAACGGCCTGCAAAACCTGGCCATTACAACCCCTCCGTTTCCGACCTTAGACCCCACACGCCCATCCTGTCTCACAGAGATATTAACCGGCTTAAGCGATATGCGCAGCTTATTCAGGGTACCCTCATGCACGAAGGCAAAGTTTTTTTCCCAGGAAAAAATGGAGAACCGGCCAGGATACTGGATCTGTCCCAAACGCCGGTACTGGAAGAAAACTCAGGACAGAAAACCCTTGTCCTTCCCTCTGATACCGGGGCGGCAGCTTTGGATCAGGATCTTGTGAAAGCCATGAAAGAGTATTGGAAAGGGATCCGCCTTCAGCAGTTCAATCAGACACTCCAGGGCCATAATCTGCTCCCAGTGAAAACAATGAATGAAAAACCAGCGTCCCCGGACATGCTGATCAAGGCCCTTCTAACCATTACTCCTTTTGATTTCGGAACGAAGGGAAAGTTCCCCGTTGCCCTGAAGCATATTGAAATGACCGTTTCTCTCCATCGGATCACCCATGACAGCCGGCCCGATATCCTGATCAATGCTGGAGAGGTATACGGCCAGGCCCTCGATACCCTTGAACAGCAAGGATATGATATACTTAACCTCTCCCATGATATGACCTGCAGCCAGATCACTCTACTCTTGTTTTCCAAACTCGGATACGAAACCTGGAAAAACCCGTCCTTCTATACGGACGGCAAGGTAGAAACCATTAAAGGAATTTATGTCAGCAAGGACGCTGATAGACATTTCATCACCGCGGCAGATCCTCTGGAAAACGCATTGGCCTTTCTGAATCAAGAAGGGATACAAATTTTGAAACTCGATGAGGAAACAGGCCTATGAAAAAAAAATTTTCCATTGTTCTCACGACATGCCTTCTTTGCGCCTGTGTCAGTTCCACTGATCCGGGTAAAAAAATTAAAATCGCCCAGGCCGTCAAAAGGGAGGGCGACGTATTCCAATCCCAGGGCGAATACACCGCGGCCCTTACCAAGCTCCTTGAAGCAGAAAAAACGATCCCCGATGATCCATATCTCCAGAATAGTTTAGGCCTGGCCTATATGGGCAAAAAACGCTACGATCTGGCGGTCAATGCCTTTGAAAAAGCGCTTTCCAAGAAACCTGAGTATACGGAAGCAATAAACAACCTGGGGGCGGCCTACCTGCGACAGGAAAAGTGGGATACAGCCATTACCCAGTTTAAGCGGGTTCTGGATAATCTCATCTACCCCACCCCCCATTTTCCCTTGGCCAATATCGGATGGGCCTACCTGGGAAAAGGTCATTTTCCCAATGCACAGACTTATTTTTTCAAAGCCCTCAATGAAAAACCTGACTTCAGTAACGCAACCCACGGCCTGGCACAGGTTTACCTGCGAACCGGGCAGACAGACCGGGCCATCGAATATATTCATAAAAAGCTCAGGCGAACCCCTGATTCACCGATTCTCCACGCAGACTTGGCCCAGGCATATGAGAAAAAAGGACATCGGGAACAGGCTGTCAGAACATGGAAATTGGTGTTAAAATTGTCATCAAAAGACTCAATTTTAGCCAGAAAAGCCGATGAGCGCCTGGCTGAACTTCAATAAAAATGGGCCGGGAAAAAATCCCGGCCCCAGTAAAGAATCCTATAATAATTCTTTTTAGCAACAGCATTCAAACATTCCTGTTTATCGAATAAAAGAGACTTCTTCTATCAATTATCAGTTTGTCCCTCTACGCTTTTGTTCAAGCTGAACAATAGACGGGGTTAAAAATATCAATAGCTCATTCCGGTTATCTTCTTTCGTCTGCTGGGAAAAAAGGAGTCCAAATACTGGTATACCGGTTAAAAATGGCAAACCGTCATCATCCTTTCGAATCGTACTTTTTACGACACCGCCGATAACAATGGTATCTTGGTTGTTTACCAACAATTCAGTCTCGGCTTCATTGGTATTCAGGATTGGGACACCTGTCGAGGTCAGACTGGCCACATCATTCTTAGTTAGTCTCACGGTCATGGAAATTCGATTATCCGGGGTAACATGAGGGGTGACCTCAAGCAATAAATCAATATCTTTAAATTTGACAGAAGAACCACCGGCGTCATCCCGTTCAAGATAGGCGTATTCCTGCCCCTGTTTGATCATAGCCTTTTTATTGTCCAATGTCATAATCCGTGGGGACGATACGATCCTGACATCTCCTATTTCTTCCGAGGCCGCCAACTTGGCATTCAAAGCATTTACCGAAGAGCCGAATAGTCTGAAAAAGGAGAAATCTCCTGTAAGACCGATAGTGGAACCGGCATTCACGGCAACATTGTAGTCATCAACAAAGCCGGAAGTGATGCTAGGAGCGTTGGATAAATTCCAACTCATACCAAGCGTCCTGGAAAATTCTTTGGTCACCTCTACGACCTTGGCTTCAATCATAATCTGAGGGGTGACTTTATCCAGACGGTAGATCAGGTCATTGGCTTGATCAATTTTCTTTTGGGTATCGGTTATTATAATCATATTGGTCCGCTGGTCCACAGAAATTTTGCCCCTGTCCAAAGAAAGAATCTGAGTAAGATGGGGCTCTATATCTGCTTTGGCATCAGAATAATTAATGGGAATGTACTCAGTCACCAGCGGTTCTAGTGCCCTTTCCTGTTCCATAGACTTCTTCCGGGTAGCGATGGCATCCTGAATCATTTTTTCCTCATTCTGGAGGGTCTCTGCCGTTGCAATGCGAACCACATTTTCTTCCATTTTTTTGCCCAGGCCGTTCATTTTCAACACCAGGTCCAATACCTGGTCCCAGGGCACAGGTTCTTCCAGGCTGAGGGTAACTTTTCCTTGTACATCTCTATCAACCGCAAAATTCAGGCCACTAACACTTTTCAGGATTCTGAATACATTTTTAATATCTGTATCATAAAAATCCAATTTAATTTTTTCACCGGTGTAAGGGCCTCTTCTTTGCACCGAAACTGAATTTGATTGAGAGTTTTCTCCATTTCTTCCGGACTGTGACGGGGCTTTGGAGGCTGAAAAACCGGCTACTGACGCCTGGCTTACCACTATTTTCTGCTCACCGGAATCCAAAACGTTTCGGGCTTTTGTAAATTCAGGCGGCTGCACAGAGGAGGGTTCAAAAGACATCTGGATACCGGCCCCGGTCTGAACCACCCTGAACGGCACCAGTTCCCTTAATTTGATATCAATCCGTGTATCAGTGCTTTTCGCGGGATCTGGCCTGGGATCAACCCGTTCCACTGCAGAATTGAAATACCGGGTAAGCAAGGGGCGCTGGTGGTGCACAGGAATTTTTGTATTGTACAAAATCAGATATAGTTCATTCTCTGATACCTGACGGGTCTCGTACCGGACCGGATGACTGGTCTGAATTTGGATATCGGAATCACCTATCTCCCGGGTATCAAACGCAATGTGCGTCAGATTAGCCGGGGTATCCGGAATAACAAGCTTGTCATCTGCTGCAAAGTTCTGAGAGGTACCTGCGGCTTTAGATACAGCAGGAAGCGAGGCCTGGTCGTCGGATGAGGCAACCTCCGCATTGGCCTGCCCCTGAAGGATAATTCCCAACCTGTTCTCCTCCTGTCTCACCAGATAGGGAAGGTCCTGATTTAAAAGGATTTCAACCTTTACAGTTGTCTGGTCTTTATCTGCATAAGTCGCCTTGATGCTGTTAGCCCGGCTATCGGACAAGGGAGGCAATACAAAATCGGAACTGAGAATGGTATCCTGCAGGTACACGGAGACGGCAAAGGGAAAAGATTGCTTGATGGAAGTATATTCCAGAGCCTGTGTACCCGTAATCCATACTTCTAGCTGATCCGGACCCGGGTTGACTGTGATGTTTTCAATTGCCCGTGGTACGGAATCCATGGGTTGGGTTGCCGGGGTTTTCTGAAGCTGACTATCTTTGGGAGCTGTATTTTCAGCCTTCCGGACAATACACCCCGAAATAAGGAAAACAGCCAGTATCCCGGCGACCAAAGTCATCCCACATTGTTTAACTGTAGACTGATAATTCCCCATTTTATTCTCCACCTTCATTTTTCTGAAATTTGATTTCCTGAAGCCGCTCCTTGCGTCTTCCTTTAAAATCTTTAACATATTCCGTGATAATAATGCCATCCTCGTTAATGGCCGATACCTGACCGGCATTCCTTCCCATGTAGGTTCCTATTTTCACTTCATATCCCTTCCCGCTTGCCTCTTCAACCATGGCTATAGACCGGCCCTTCATTTCGAGAACAGCCACAAGCCGTATCTGACTTAAGTCCATTTTCTCCAAAGGTGTTAGTATGCGCTTGGGTTTATTATCAACGGGCTCGGACACAGCCGCGTCCTCTTTTTGCTCACTCAGCAATGGGGTGAAGGGATCTACCCGCCCTTTGGTATCATATGTTTTTTTCTTTAAGTTTGTTTCATCCAAGGCATTTTTGACTGCCATCAATTCTTGATCTGGTTTGGCCTCTATTACCGGACGGGACTGTTTTACAACAGAAGGAATCGTTGCAGATGAAGATTCAGTCGATTTATTAGCTATAGATGACAACAACTCTTTTTTATCTTCATTAACAGATTTTCCGGGCTTTAATATTTTATTACCCTCTTCCGCCTTTTTTACCGGATTCTTTGGCAAATCAATGGATTTGGAGACCACCATGACCTGCTTTTTCTGTTTTATGACTTCCTGCTTTTCATCACAGGAGATCAAACAAAGCAACAACATTCCCAGTCCTGTCACACAAAATAGCTTAAAAAATTTTGCCATAACAGATGCCCATTATCCCCTTTTTTTCTTTTTCTTGCCTTTTTCATCCTTAGACTGCCCATCCACCGGTTCTGCAAACATGTAGGTAACTGCGGAGCATTTCATCTCAACCCGTCCCTTTGTTTTGCCATCTTTTGTCATGGTCAGATCCCTTATGTTCACGATTCGGTTCAGATCCGCCACCTGAAAAAAGAAATCAGCCACCTGATGATACCCCCCATTGACGACCATTGATAAAGGGATTTCCTTATAAAACTCTTTGTCGACAACAGGTTCTGGCTGGAAGAGACGAAATTCCAGACCCGCTTTGGTACCTGCCTTGGAAATTCCTGTTAACAGGGCCGGCACTTCCTTTTTATCGGGAAGGGCTTTCATGGCAATGTTGAATTTATCCTGGACCTCTGCCATTTGTTTTTCATATTTTGCAAGGGATCTGGCTTTGATCTTAAAAGAAGCCAAGTTATCTTCTTGGAGTTTGAGTGTTTCTCTGGCAGCTCCCAGAGCCTCATATCGGGGTGAAAACACAAAATAATAATAGCTACCGCCAATCACCAGGAAGGTGACCAAACAAATAAGAAGACGTTGAATTTTGCTTAATTTCCCGATTCCGGCAAACAATTCATTTACCCTCGCTCGAATCTGAGCCAACTGATCTTTTTTAGTGTCTTCAGCCATTATTTTTTACCCTTTTTGGGTGGTTGGTCAGGAACAGTTGTTTTCTTTACACACAGCAGGTCAAACGCTTTCAGTCTAACATTCCCTTCAAAAGCCCTGAGTCTTGACCGTCTTAAATCCACAGAGCTAAACAGGGGCGATTTTTCAAGATTTCTCATAAAATCAGCGATGGTCGGATTATCAAAGGCAACGCCTTTGACAACCACTGTGGTTTCATCTGCCTTTAAACTTTCAATCCACATCCGGGTCTTCACTATCCGGTCTGCGACCTCTTCTAAAAGAATCTGCTGCTCATTTTTTCTGGTTTTAAGGGAGGCAACGATATCCAGCTTATCATTGAGAAGTTTAAGTTTCTTTTTGATCTCGGTCACACGGCCTGCCTTTTCCTTGTACAGTTTTATCTCGGCCTTCACCGCTGTAATACGGTCCTCTGTAGCCTGTGTTTTTCCATCAACGTACATCGTAAGCCAGATCAGGGCCACAATTATAAAAATAATGGAAAGAAAAAACACAGACACCTGACGCCGGATGTTTTCTTTTTTCCGGGCCAGCCTGAACGGTAAGAGGTTGATTCGTATCATTTGTCATCCACCTGTCTCATGGCAAGCCCCAATGCTATTGGGGCCTGGAGATTGAAGCGTTCTATATCATCGAACCGGTTGGGGTCAAAAGTGAGTCCCTCAAAAGGGTTGATATTTGAAACCGGCACTTCCAACTCAATGGACAGGCTCCGGGTTAAATTTTCAATAAACCCGCCACCGCCGCTGAGCAGCACTTTTTCAAGCTTGACATCATTTGTTCCGGATTCAAATGTGTGAACCACCTCACAGATTTCAGCGCACCACCCATTGGATATGCTGTTGCATATTTCTTCCACGATGGCCTTACCACCCGATGAATTCCTTGATGGATCACCCGGCGGATCAACCTTGCCCTGTAGAATCCGGGCAGCAGTTTCAAAATCCGTATCCAGCCTGTCACGAACAGCCTCAACCACCTGGTTGCATCCGGACATCATATCCCGCATCATCATAGAATTGGCGTCTTTTAAAATATTCAAAGATATTTTGGACGCACCAACATCCACCAGCATGGTCACACGCCCAGGCTTCTGATCCGGCAGGGTTTCAAAAATATTCTGCAGGGCAAAGGCATCCACATCAATGATACTGGGATTCAAACCGGCCTTTTGGATTAAGTCGATATATTCAGCCACCAAATCTTTTTTTACGGCCACCAGAAGTACGTTCATCTGGTCCGGAGAGAACTCTGTTTCGCCTAAAATCTGATAATCAATATTCACATCATCAATGTCGTAGGGGATATATTGCTCAGCTTCAGCGCGAATGGTCTTAGTCAGCTCCCCTTCCGGAACAGTGGGCGTACTAATGGTTTTAATCACCACTGAATGACCGCCAGTGGAAATGGCAACATTTTTTTCTTTAATCTTCTGGGATTTGAATAGGGACCTAATGACCTGTGCAAGGGTTTCTCTATCGATGATCCGACCCTCTTCAATCACACCGTCGGGGACCGGGGCTACACCGAATTTCTGGAGGAATTTTCCTTTTTTTGTGATCTTGAGTTCGGCCACTTTGACAAAGGCAGATCCAATATCCAGGCCGACAAGATGATCTTTTTTTCCAAATACCATACGCCCTTATCCTTAATAATCGCCTATCGCAATTGGTCTGAGCAGACTATCCAATTTTATTTTATATTGCTATGTCTTAAAAATATTACTATATAATTGATACGATATGCATCGAAAGTCAAGTATAATCCTTCTTTTAAAGGATGATGCGGCAAATTAATTAAAAAAATATCAAATTAAAACCCCTTTAAATATATAATATTTTTCTTTAGAAACCCCATAAATGTGAAAAAAATAACCCAAAAAAACAATTCTGCCCCGGGCACCCGTCCCTTTGTTCTGGTAAAAGCCTTTACCGTATCAAGTCTGATTGTCATGCTCACGGCAACCATTGTCATTGCAGCCCTGAACGCCCACTGGGTCAGGGCTATCCTTCTCGAAAAAAGTAAAGAGTACAATCGGCTCCTGGTTGAAAACCTTAACCACCAGATCTTTCTTCGCTTTGTGGCGCCGGTGGTTTATAAACACGGGGAAATAAAACTGAGGGAAAAAGACCAACACCGTCTTCTGGATGCCGTGGTCACATCCACCCTTCACAGCTTCCACGTTGATATGGTAAATATTTATGGCACGGATAATATCATAGGCTACAGCTTTGACAACAATGACATCGGCAAAGTGAATGCCGGCGGTGTCCACTATGAAAAGGCCATGAAGGGAGAAACCACCTCCAAGTTGATTCAAAAGGGAAGTTTTCTGGAACTCATGTTCTGGTTTCCCAAGGAGACCAAAATTGTTACCTTTGCCCCCCTGGTCCAGGAAGTCCAGCTGGCTCGGACAAAGGACAAGATGGTTATAGGGGTTATTGAAATCATCCGTGATGTTTCCCATGATTACCAGCAGGTATTCAAACTCCAGGGATTGATTGTTGCAAGCTGTGCCAGCATCATGGGCATTCTTTTTCTAATCCTGAGATTTGTGGTCAAACACGGGGAAAGAATCATAGAGCACAGGGCCGAAGAACGCCTGAAACTTGAAGAAAAACTGAGGCGGGCTGAACATCTGTCCGCAATCGGAGAAATGACCGCAGGGGTTTCCCATGAAATCAGAAATCCCTTGGGCATCATTAAAAGCAGTGCCCAGCTTATGAAAAAAAAAATGGCCAGGCTGGATCCCACCAGTAAAATTCCGGCTATCATTGTTGAGGAATCCACCCGCCTGGATCATATTATTAAAGATTTCCTGGACTTTGCCAAACCCAAGATCGCCGACCTCAGACCCTGTACACTTGAGGACATTGTTGAAAAGAATCTGGCGTTCCTCTCCCCAAAAGCCGAAGAAGAAAATATCAGGATTATCAAGGATTTCCAAAACGACCTGCCGGTCATCCTTGCTGACCCGGCCATGCTTTATCAGGCATTTTTGAATATTTTCCTCAATGCCTTCCAAGCCATGGAAGAAAAAGGAGAAATCACTATTGCCACCTGGTATGATTCGGGCTTGGTGCACATCAGCGTCTCGGACACGGGGGAAGGTATTGACGAAGATGTGCTCAAAAAAATATGGACCCCGTTTTTTACGACCAAGGAAACCGGAACGGGGTTGGGACTTGGGATCATTAAAAATATAATAGAAGCCCACCACGGAAACATACAAATCACCAATTTATCCCCCAACGGAACGCAGGTGGAAATTACCCTGCCATCACGGGAAACCGGCGCCAAGGAGTTGAGCTGAATGGAAAACATATTAATTGTTGATGATGAAAAGCATTACCCCATGATCATCAGTGAAGTGCTTGCAGAAGAAGGGTACCGTGCATTTACTGCATCAAGCGGGATGGAAGCTCTGGATATTTTGAATAACCAATTCATAGACCTGGTACTCTCTGATGTCAAAATGCCCGGCATGTCCGGCATTGATCTGCTGGAAAAAATCAAGGCCCTTAAACCGGATCTGCCGGTCATCATCATGACGGCCTTCGGCAGCGTTGAAAAAGCAGTTGAGGCCATGCACAAGGGCGCATATACGTTCATTCTAAAACCCTTTGAAAATGAGGCCCTGATTGCCCATATCGCCAAAGCCCTTTCCATGTACCGGATTGTTCAGGAAAACAGTATATTAAGGGATGCGATCCGATCCAGATACCAATTTGACAACATCATCGGAAAAAGCAAACCCATGCAGGAGTTGTACGAGGTCATCCAAAAAGTTGCCCCCACCAATGCCTCAGTCCTTGTTGAGGGGGAGAGCGGAACCGGAAAAGAGCTGGTGGCCAGATCCATTCATTACAACAGCCTGAGAAAAGACGGGAACCTTGTGGCGGTCAATTGTTCTGCCTTTGCCGAATCCCTTCTGGAAAGCGAACTCTTCGGCCATGAAAAAGGCGCCTTTACCGGGGCAGCCAATATGAAAAAAGGACGGTTTGAACTGGCAGACAACGGCAGCCTCTTTCTCGATGAAATCGGCGAACTGCCCATGACCCTCCAGGTCAAATTATTGCGGGTCCTCCAGGAGCGGACAGTTGAACGGGTTGGGGGAACCGCCCCCATTCCGGTTGACTTCAGGCTGATTGCCGCCACCAATAAAACCCTGGAAGACGAGGTGCAAAAGGGCAATTTCCGGGAGGATCTGTATTACAGGCTCAATGTTGTAAAGGCGGTCATGCCGCCGCTTCGTGAACGCCGGGAAGACATCACTTTGCTTATCAACCATTTCATAGAAAAATACACCCGGGGCCCGGAGTCTTCCGGCACCGTGACGGGCATTGACAAGAAAGCGGCACAGATCCTCTGCGATTATGAATGGAAGGGCAATGTCCGTGAACTTGAAAATGTAATTGAGCGGGCCGTCATCCTTTCCCCTGCCAGCCTGATCTCGGTATCAGACCTGCCCCCCCAAATCCGCAACCCGACCACCAACACCCTGCAGTTGGACGGCATTCCAGAAGGCGTAGGCCTCTCGGAAACCCTTGCAGCCGTTGAAAAACGGATGATTCAGCGGGCCATGAAAATGTCAGGAAATGTCCAGACCAAGGCGGCTCAGATCCTGGGCATCGGCAAGAGCGGGCTGAACCAGAAATTGAAAAAATTCAATCTGGACAAAGAGTTGAATTTAGGAAAATAAGGGGGTCGGTCAGCGGGTTCAAAATTTTGAACCCCGGCGGAGTGCATAAGTATTGTCATTTAGATAATCCGGACGGCTTCTTCAATATAAAAGTTCAAAATATTGAACTTTCAGCCTGCTTTTAGAAAGCTCAAAACAGGACTTCAGACAGATTCAAAGACGAATTCTGCATATTTTTAAGAGCTTACAAAAAAGATAAAACAAACAACCTGCTTTGGCAAAGACTTTGCATTTAACAATACCACTAACCAGCGGTTAGTTTTTTCATCTTTTTTTCCTTTTCTGAAAAAGGCTGCCAATTGGCAGCCTTTTTTAGTTTGATCTTATTTTTCTGCAAAAAAGAGATATCATTTGTCCCCGTTGATGCGGGCCTGGGCAATGGCTTTGTAAATGGAAGTTTCATTTTCATTTACAATCTTTTCATACATTTTAAGGCTGGCGACCATATTGTTCTCTGCCTCATAAATTAATGCCAGAGCAAACCGGGCCTCATCCTTTAAAAGGTCTGAACTTCCTTTTTCAATGCGCAGGTAGTATGATTTTGCCTGTTCCGGGTCTTTTTTCAATTGGGACAGGTTGCCCAAGGCGGAGAGAAGAAAATTCTCTATGCCGGCCTCATTTCCCATGGCAGAAAGTGCTTCTGAATAATGGGTATAGGCGCTGTCGTACTCCCCGGCATCAAAACAGATTTTTGCATAGGTCACCCGGGCCATCCGCCCGGCACTGGTATTGGCATATTCGTCAAATATGGTTTCAAACTTGTCTTTAACCGCTTCAAACCCTTTTTTGGGGTCCTTATCTTCGGAATAGACCTTTGTATATTCTGCAACAGCCTTGGCCACAAACTGGGACGCATTTATTTCTGACCGTTTAAAGCTGAACATAATGGTGGAAAAAACGACGCAAACCGCCACCACGGCACCGATAACCAATCCGATTTGTTTTTTATGATCCGATGCATAGGCCAGCCCCCTGACAAGGGCCTCCTGAAAAGGATCCATCTGTTCCAATTCTTTTTTCCGCTCGTTTGATACGCCTTGTTCCGCCATTTTTAATTATTCCTTATATATTATTTACCCACTGAATATATTCTGAGTTTACCAGATTAGAGTCTTATATATCCACCCGGTCTCACCATCTGCATGCTTAATTCGAATCCAGTTCCCTTTATGCTTGAGGACCTTGAATGGAACACCCTTTTCTACCCTGAGAACCACTCTGCTTTTCTTATCCGGTTCTGATCGGACATTGCATTTTGCTTTTGTGGAGATCACGGTTTCAATCTTTGCCAGTAAGGATTTATGAACCCAGGCTGTATCCCCTTCAAAATCCTTGACCTCATACCAGTCCTTGTTCTTTTTAATCACCAGGAAGGGGTGAAATTTTTCCACCTGCCAGAGCACCTTATGTTTGGTACCGGCCCCGTTTCTCAGATTTGCGATAGAAGCTTTAACAGCCATACGTTCGGCAGCAAAAGCCGTTTCAGAAACCATTCCCAGCAGAATAAAACTGAAAAGAACAATCCATATTTTCTTTTTCAACACAAGGCTCATAGACATCTCCATTCATTTATCAGCTTAGCATCATTCCGATCCGGTATACCAGAAAAGACATCCCCCATGCAACCATGGTCGTATAAATCACGTTAAACCATGCCCATTTTGCCGAGGCTTCCTTATAAATGGCCACCACAGTGGCAAAACAAGGGACATACAGAAGAACAAACACCATCATGGACAGAGCCGAGACAGGGGTCATACCTGAATTCTTCAAAGCATTTTTCAGTTCCTCCCCTTCCCCGTTACCCACCCCGTATAGCACACCCATGGTTGAAACTACGACCTCCTTGGCAACAAACCCAGTCACCAAAGCCACACTGGCCTGCCATTCGATACCGATGGGTTTAAATACAGGTTCCAGAGACTTCCCTATCATACCAATATAAGATCCGCCCACCCTTTCTTGTTCTTTCAGATTCAAAATTTTCTGGATTTCCCGGTCAAGCCTGTCAGAAGCCTGTTCTCGGTCTTGGGCGGACAGCATAGATACGGTCTCAGTCTGGTATGCCGCCCTGGCCCCTTCAATCCGGGCATCATAATCCACGGAAAATGCAACATCCCTTGGAAAGGTGGACAACAACCAGATAATAATGGACCCCACAAGGATCACCCCACCCATCTTTTTGAGAAACATCTTGCTCCTGTCCCACATATGGATTAGCAGGCTTTTGAGCATGGGCACCCGGTAGGGCGGCAGTTCCATGACAAAGGGGGCTTCCTCCCCTTTAAACAACAGGGTCCGCAAAATCCGGCCGGACAGAATGGCCAGTATGATCCCCATGGCATAAAGGCAAAAGATCACGGTACCCGCCCTTTGGGCAAAAAACGTTCCGGCGAGTACGATATACACCGGCAGCCGGGCAGAACACGACATAAAGGGGGTCATCAATATAGTCAGGACACGGTCTTTCTGGTTCTCCAGAGCCCTGGTGGCCATGATGGCCGGCACATTACACCCGAAGCCCATGAGCATGGGGATAAAGGACTTTCCATGGAGCCCCGAAGTATGCATCACCCGATCCATGAGAAAGGCAGCCCTGGCCATATAACCGGTATCCTCAAACAGGGCAATGCAGAAAAATAGAATCAGGATATTGGGCAGAAAAACAATCACCGAACCGATTCCGGCCACAATGCCGTCCAGTAGCAATGACTTGAACAAAGAGGGATCCATGGCCTTGTCCAGACCACTTGACAAAAGGCTGACGCCGGAATCAATCCATTCCATGGGGTAGGCTCCCAGGGAAAAGGTCAACTGAAACATGGCCCAGATAAAAAAGATAAACACGGGAATCCCGAAAAACCGGTCCGTGAGTACCAGGTCAATGTTTCTGGACATGTCAATCCGTTTTTGGGCCGAGAACCGAACCGATTCTTTGATCACCCCCTCAATCACCCCGTACCGGTCATCCGTAATCACAATTTCAAAATCATCCTGAAACAGGTCAACAATCCGGCTGCGGCAAGCCGCCGCGGCTTCCAGGGCTGCAGGCAGTCCCGGGCGGTCCTGAAGCGCCTCCTTGATCAATTTATCATCCTCAAGCAGTTTAACAGCCTGCCACCGGGTCCGGACAGGATTCTCATCTTCATCCCCGGATTCCAGGGCGGAACCGACGATTTCAATACAGAGTTCAATGTCTTTACCATACCGGATCTGCCGGGCAGCCTTTCCGGATTCAAACCCCTCAATTTCCTTGATCGCCGCATCAAGGATGCCATGGGTGCCCTGGTTCTTATTTCCAACGGTGAATACCACAGGCAGGTTCAGAAGGCTGGAAAGTTTGTCTGCATCAATCTTCATCCCCTTGGCTTCGGCCATATCCGCCATATTGAGTACAAAAAGTGCAGGACGCCCAAGTTCAAGAATTTGAAGGGCCAGAAACAGACTTCTTTCGAGATTGGAGGCATCTATGATATTAACCACAATATCCGGTGCCTGATTCAGGACATAATCCCGGGCCGTAACCTCCTCAATGGAAAAAGGTGTCAGACTGTAAGTCCCGGGCAGATCCACCACCCTTATCTCATGGTCTTTATAGGCTAATCGGCCCTCTTTTTTTTCAACGGTGACACCGGGCCAGTTGCCAACCTTCTGCCGGGCCCCGGTCAAATTGTTAAAAATAGTGGTCTTGCCGCAATTGGGGTTGCCGGCCAGGGCAATGGTAATCTCTTTTCTCATATTTATCTTTTTACGGACTTAACATCCTCAACAAAAATATTGGCAGCCTCTTCCACCCGAAGGGAAATATGATAGCCTTTGACCACCAGTTCCAGAGGATCCTTAAGGGGGGCGTATTTTTCAATATAAATCCGGGTTCCCCGGTTAATGCCCATTTCAAGCAGTCGCCGCCGCAGAACACTTTCGCCGGACACCCGGACAATCCGGGCGTCCTGCCCGGCCTTCATCTGACTGAGTGCAACAACTCCCCGACGGCATCTTTTCCTGGGGCAACGTAAAAAATCAATCTGCCCGCACTCGCAGACACCGGCGGACTTTACCCATATTTTTTGGGCCATCCCCGTGCCAATCACCAATCTGTTATCGCCCACGGCAATTACCACCTGGCCGCCAATACCGTTGGACACCATTTCAATGGTGTCACCGATTTTAAGCCCCATGGAGGAAATCCGCAGTTGCATTTTCTGCCCTGCCTCCACGGTCTTCACGATCAATTTTTCTCCGGGTTTGGCTTTATGAAGGGGAACCAGGTCTTCCCTCAACTCCATACATTTGGAGCAGAGACCGTAAATTTCCATTTTATGCTGGAGCATGTAAAACCCATATGCCCTGGCCACCCTCTCCTGGAGTGCTTCCAGGGCCTCGTCCCTGAACTCAAGGATGGAGCCGCACTTGGTGCAGACCATATGGTCGTGATGAACCCCTAAATGCCGGTGTTCATACAAAACCTTATCTTCTTGTTCAAAGGCCACACGATTGGCAAAACCGAACCGGCACAACTGCTCCATGCTCCGGTCCAAAAATTCTTTATCCATTTCAACCCCGTCAACCTTAAGCTGTTCTGAAATTTCTTCCAGGCTGACATGGTGTTCCAGTTTTAAGAATGCTTCAAGTACCTGGAAGCGTTCATCGAACCGGTCAAGCCCCTCTTGTTGAAAAAGTCGCCGGAACTGTTTTTTTTCATGTTCGTGTCTGTTTAACATTGGCCTCTGTCCCTTTAAAAATAACGTATTAAGATATTATAGGTCCACTGGCTTGTCAAGGTATAGAAATCCGGCTGTTTACCCGGTAAACCCCTTGTGGAAACAAGACCTTTGCAGTCTCTTTTTTATTGCATTTTTTAAAGGGTAGTGGTTATCTCCAATTCAATGAAATTTCAGTATATATGCAGCACCTATCTTTTCGGAGAATTTAGAAAAATCCGATAATTTTCCATTATATAGGGGAGGAAGAAATCAGATAATCCATTCACAAGGACAAACTATCCAAAAGCAAGCCATACACCGACCCCCATCATCAATAGTCCTGAAATACGATTAAGAAGGGTGACGTTTCCCTTTTTCCCGAGAAACCTACTAAGTGATCTGCCTCCGTTGGAATATAAAAGAAGACAGGTTAATTCAGTGGTCAGAATAATCCCAACCAGAATAGTAAGCTGGGACATAAGAGGTTTTTCCGGATTAATAAAAGGGGGCAAAAGAGATATCATAAATGCCCAGCCTTTTGGATTTGCTATGGCCGTAATAAATCCCTGAAGCACAAGAGACCTTCTGCTGATATGTGACATTCTTTTCCCTTCAAACTCCCCGGGCATTGTTCCATCAGATCGAAGCATCTTAAAGCCAAGATAAAACAGGTAAGCACCCCCGGCATATTTTAGGGCAAAGAACAAAATAGGGTAATTCAACATTAATCCGGCAACCCCGACAACAGAAGCAATTGAAACCAAGGCGACTCCGGCAAGTTCTCCGTACATCATATAAAATGTTTTTCTTACGCCAATGGTCATCCCCATAGTGAGCGCAAGGGTCATGCACATACCCGGGGTCACTGACACAAAAAAGAAGGTGGGTATAAAAATAGTTAAAACAGATACGTCAATCATGGTAGCAACCTAATATTATGTTAAAAAAACAGCCGTAAAATTTACAGGACTTATAACATAATTAAAAGCTATTTATATCATTAGCCCTGGCGGAAGCCTGAAAAATTCTGTAAATATTTAATGGGCTGTGATACAAGGCTGGATGCGACTCTTTCTGATTATTCTGTCCCAGTTTCTGTCCGGTTCCATCTGGTTTGCAGCCAATGCCGCATTCCAGGGACAGGGATTCTTATTATCCGGGGTCCAGGCCGGATTTATTGCCGGCACCCTTATATTTGCCTTTTTCAACCTGGCGGACCGGTTTTCTCCGGCCCGGCTCTTTTTTATTTCATCATTTTTCGGCAGCCTGTTCAACAGCCTTCCCCTGTTGCTGGGGCAGGAATTCGGGCTGGTGCTCACCTCCAGGGTATTATGCGGGATCTGCCTGGCCGGTATTTATCCGGTGGGAATGAAAATCGCCGCATCCTGGTACCCCAATACTCTGGGCCGGGCACTTGGTCTGCTGGTGGGAGCCCTGGTGTTGGCCTCGGGCTTTCCCTATTTTATCCGGGTGATCTCCTGGCAGGGGGACCCGGGTCTGATTCTGGGGGCCACCTCCATACTCTGCATGACCGGAGGCATCATTCAGGCGGCCCTTGTCAGGGACGGTCCTGCACTGCCCAGGGGATCGGCATTTAATCTGAAAGCCATGGGGCAGGCCTTTTCCCATCCCGGTTTCCGGGCCTCATCCCTGGGCTATTTCGGCCACATGTGGGAACTCTACGCCCTCTGGGCATTTATCCCTGTATTTTTCCAGACCCTGATCCCAGGTGCAGCAGACCTCTGGACCGTTGCCTTTTTCTTTGCCGGATTTCTGGGATGCAGCCTGGGAGGCCTGCTCTCGGTTCACCTGGGGAGCCGTAAGATTGCAAAATGGGGGCTGGCCGGCTCCGGAGTCTGCTGCCTTTTATCTCCGCTCCTCCTTGAGATGCCCCTTGTCCCTGCTCTGGGCATCATGATGTTCTGGGGTCTGACCGTTACTGCGGACTCCCCCCAGTTTTCCTCTCTCAACGCCCGGTTTGCCCCCAAAGCCTACGTGGGATCGGCCCTGACCATCGTCAACTGCCTGGGCTTCCTCATCACCATTTTCACCATTGAACTTTTAGGACTCTGGATCAGGACCTACGGGCTTGAATATGCCTTTCTGCTCCTGGCGCCGGGCCCCATATCTGGATGGATCGCCATGAGGCGATTTCAGCAATTCTAATCACAAAACATTTGTATTAAACTCTTTTCTTTTGGGGATTCCTGAAAAGGGCAGGAGTCTATCTATACTCCCTGAGACAAGATATAGTGTTGTCAGCCATGATACTGAAGATCTTAGCTTTGATACCATAAGTGAGCGCTTTGGCTCTACTATATCTCCTCCAAAATTCAGTACGGCATTGGTACCAATTTCGCAAACAATATGTCATTCATAAGTATAGGGTCCCGGCAGGTAAGGCAAAACACCTCCCTGTCAAAGTCTTGACGAAAATGGGGGAAAAAGAATGTCCCGGGTTGGATAGATTGTCGAAATCCCATACAGCAGGGGGGCTCATTGTTCGGCATATAATTTGCAGTATAAATTCTTGAAAACAGAACCGATTTTACGGAGGTGAAGCCATGTCTGATTCACGACTGTTCGGATATACGTCAAAGATGATCGCCAGATCCCTGGATGTATCTGCTAGGCGCCACAATCTAATAGCTAGCAACATCGCCAATATGGATACCATAGGATTTATACCCAAGGATCTTGACTTTAATCAGGCTCTTATGCGGGCCATGGGGAAAAAAAAGCCTGATTATCTGGAAAAAACTCATCCAGACCATCTTTCTCCTTTTGAAGATAAGCCCCACACCATGAATGGGGATGAAAGCGAAGAGGTGGATATCTACCATCTGGATTCGGTGAACATTGACACAGAGATGATGCACCTCATGGAAAACAATATAAAGTACAAAACCGTGGTCGAGATGAAACTACGCAAATCAACCATCCTGAACTATGCCATCGATGAGGGCGGCAAATAGACTATCGGATTGTTTATCAGGGACTCCTGCTTTAAAAATAGGATAGCCCATAAGGCTCATGGGAGTAAAAATAACCGAACGGTAAATAAAAAGTGTTGCCGTTTTTTTACCGCTCGGTTCAGTTTATGAGGTTAAATCAGCGGCAACTGGCACTCATTTGCCTTGGGATCGGACTTACAGGGACAGTAAAAGGAGGCCAGCCCTTTTTGCCAGGTTTGTCCCGAGTTGACAGGAACTGCAGGGCAGGTTTCGTCCGTCCTTGAATTATGATCTGAGAAAATATGCCACCATGGGTCACTCATATGTTTAGTCATATCAATTCCTCCATTTTCAACGTCCAATAAGTCTTGTACGTTACTGCACGCTATTATACGTTGGATGGAACTATAGTTCGCAAACGCCCTCAGTCGAATCCAAGCATTTATTTAAATGGTAGGCAATGAACATCACCGTCAGAAAAGTTGCGATCATATGTCACCTCCTGTATCTGTGAGTATAGATATCATTTCCACTTGATTTAGGGGAAACGGTTATTTTTAAGTTATTAGATCCTAACAATGTTTCATTGAGCTTGGCAGATATTGTAATACTATTTGATGAAATTTCAATAGCAGGAGGTCTTTTTTAACTTTGTAACGATGATAATTGAATTTCATTTTCTGGGCAGAAAATGTCTTGTTTTCAGTAAAATTTTGAAAGCAAAGCAGGCTCCACAATATGTCTATAATTGACCGCTTTCTTGAGAAATTCATCGACCACAATATATTGGGGTGCCCCCATCCTATCGCAAAAGAAAGAATATACCGGATATTGTTGATTCTGGGCAAATCAAGAGTTTTGGAGATTATCCTGACTACCGCTTGGATGGCAAGAAAAAATTTGAACTCCAGAATTTTGTTTTTACAGGGAGCTACTTAGATCTGTTATTGCGTAGGCCATTTGATTCTCACATAAACCGGTTAAATACCATGAAGTTATAGCCTTAACTAATATCTATTAGCTCATAAAATGGCTATTTCAATCCTGCTTTTTGCAATGCTTCGAGAAATCTGTCCGTATCTTCTTTATATCTATAACCCATGGCATTGACATGATAGATCGCAGAGAAACTGGGGAATACTCTATAAACGTCCATGGCAATTTTTTGAGCTTCCTGATGCTTTTCAAATAAACAATAACCCTCAACAAGGCCGACTATACCCAAAATATTATCAGGATTCTGTTTCAGAACAGTTTTGTAGGCTTTTATAGCTTCATCGTATCTGCCCAGGATGTTGTATGTCATACCGAAGTATACGCTGTAAATCCAACTTCCCTGCGGATTTAGACGAACAGCTTTGTTAATCCAGTAAAGCGCTTCTTCAGGGTGTCCGGTAAATGCAAGAAGTCCCCCCAAATGCACGTGACAGTCAGCATCGTTCGGACTGATTTCTATGGCACGCCTTGTTGTAGCGATCCCTTTTTCTACATCGCCCATGGTATAGTATATTTTACCTAACAAGGAATAAGCAGGGGCAACGTTGCTGCTTAATTGGAGCGCTTCTTGGGCTAATTCCATTGCTTTCTGAATAGACATTTCCGGTGACTCACTCAGGCGAAACCATGCATCGAACAAATGAATCCATCCCAGATAGACATATGGAAGCGGAAAACCGGAATCCAAATCTTGGGCTTCCTTAAATAATCTGCGTGCCGAAATAATATCTGCAAATTTAAAAAATGCTTCATGAGCCTGTAGATATTTCTGTAAAGCGGTTAAATCCTTAGTGGCACCAGCCCAGACATTTGATTTATGCCCTTTTTCGAGTCGGACCTGAAGAGCGGTTAAAATTTGCATTGTAATTTTATCCTGAAAGTCAAACAGATCCGTAATTGTCCCGTCATATCTTTCAGCCCATAGGTGCCTTTGATTTAAAGCATCAACAAGCTGAGCAGTAACACGTATCCTTTCCCCTGATTTTTGGATACTGCCTTCAAGAACATATTGAACCCCGAGTTCCCGTCCTATTTTTTGTATTTCAATTTCCTGCCCCTTATACATACTTGTGGAATTCCTGGCGATGACAAACAGGAGCGGTATATTTGTCAATCCCGTTGTGATTTCTTCGGTAATTGCGTCACAGACATGATCAAAATTAATATCACCGCTTAAATTTTCAAAGGGGATAACTGCAATGGATGGCTTTTGGGGGAGGTCAAATTTCTTTTTTTTACCGAAAATAAATTCAGAATCTTCCGGATTTAACAGGATTTTGTAGAGATAGACAGGATCTGAAATGTTTTTTACAAATTCCTCGCCAACGTATTCGAACGTAAGACCGAGCTTGTTCTTCACCTGATCGTATACATTTCTTGAAATACAGATTCCCCCAGGTCGGGCAAGTCCTTCAATCCGTGCCGCTATGTTGATACCTTCACCGTAAAGATTTCCTCCATCCTGAATTACATCACCAATATTCACACCTATGCGAAACTCAAGCCGTTTATTCTCCGGCAGTTCTGCATTTTTAATTTCCAGATCATTCTGTATTTCAACAGAACTTTGAACCGCTTCAACGGCACTTGGAAATTCAGCCAGTAAGTTATCACCAGGAGCATCGACGACACGACCGGAATGATCTTTTATTCTATCTGACATAATGCTCCGGTATTCTTTCAGTGTTTGGACCGTGGAAACTTCATCATTGGTCATGAGAATACTGTAGCCCTTGACATCTGCGCTAAGAATAGCTCTGAGTTTTCTTGTAACTTTTTGTTCTGTGTCCATTTTATACCTCGGTGTTTAGGTTGACTGTTACAGAACTTGTTCGGTGAAAGTGTTTAACAATTCGAAAGGAATTTATTGCAGTGTCAGGTCAGGTCAGGTCAGGTCAGGAAGAATGTGCGAATTATCAAGAATATACAAACTGCTTGTTGAGGGGTCAAGAAATTATTAGATCGCTTTTACATACAGAAATTGGCAGAAAAAATAGTGGTTGAATAGAGACAGATATGTCTATACTCTGTCGCTTGTCACCCAATTCATTCGGCCACAACATATGTGTATGCGGTAGTGGTTTGGAAGTCAGCGCATGAAGACAAAATTATTGGAGATAGAAGTTTTTCTTTCGGCTGGTTTCAGGACCTGAAAATCAAGAATCCATCTTGTAGACAGTCAAACAGGAGGGTAAACCTCAGTGATCAGGCTGTGGTGCTGGAGTGGCGTGAGAACTTCCCACGGCCAGGACGGTAAAGAGGGTCGTCCGACCGATGCCTTTTGGATCAGGGCAACCGAAAATGCGTTAAGGGTCGGCTCAAAAATTAGTTCACCTTCTGTTTTCAAAATACCCAGTCCTTTAAGAATTCTTGTAAACAGATTAGTGGAATTTATTTTTGAACCATCCCTAACGGAAGCGGCCGCCCGCGCCGCAGCCGGGTTATGGCACTAAAATCAACATTTGCCGCCGCAGTTTTCCGGGAATTGACAATCACCTTAAATTTCGGTTATATACACTCTTTTTCATATCTTAACATATTGGATAACAAACGCAGATGAACTCCCCGGAAGAACTAAGAGACCACCTGCTCACCCCATTGGCTGTGGGCAAAAAAACAATTAACAACCGGATGGTACTGGCCCCTATGGCCGGGCTGGGCCATCTTCCATTCAGGCAGCTGGTCACAGAATTCGGCGGCTTTGGCCTTTTGTTTACCGGCATGGCATCGGCAAAGGCCGTGCCCAGTGAAAATCCGGAGGTCTCCCACGTCTTTACCTGGCGGCCAGAAGAGCTGGGCCATACCGTATGCCAGATCTTCGGCAATGAACCGGAAAGCATGGCAAATGCGGCCCGGCGCATTGAGGCTGAGGGGTTCTTTGGGGTGGATCTGAATTTCGGCTGCTCCGTGGCCGCCATTTGCAAAAAAGGCGCAGGGGCAGCCCTGCTGAAAACTCCTGATCAATGTGTTGAAATTGTTAAGGCTGTCCGCCAGTCCGTGTCCTGCCCGGTATTTGTCAAATACAGGACCGGATGGGAAAACAATCCGGAGTTTGCAGTGAGCATGGGGAAGGCCTTTGAAGCGGCCGGGGCAGACGGACTCACCTTCCATCCAAGGGTGGCACCGGACCGTAGAAGCCGGGCTCCCCAATGGGAGATCATCGGACAGGTCACAGAAGGGGTGGATATCCCGGTATTTGGCAACGGGAACCTGTTCCGGGTGGAGGACGGGATCAAAATGACAGACATGACCGGCTGCCAGGGTCTGTCCCTGGGCAGAATGGCCGTGGCCCGGCCCTGGATATTTTCCCAGTGGACAGCGGGATTTGAGCCTGATGACGGTATTTACCTTCGCACGGCCCTGCGTATGACAGATCTTCTGGCCGGCCGTTACGAAGATTTTTTTGCCGTGAAGATGTTTAAAAAATTTGCCCCCTATTTCTGTGCCAACTTCAAATTTTCCCTATCCATATTAAAACAGATGATGAAGGCTGCCACCATCGCCCAATTGAACGGGAATATCCATGAATTGCTGGACCAGCCCCCTGAAACCCTGAGCATACCGAATATTAATCTGTTTGTTTGATAAAATTAGAATTATGTTCTTTTCTTTTGGATATAATTAGAATTATATTCTTGACATCTCCGATGAGACTGATAATATTTTGCCTTAAATAAAATAAGGAGAATCCACCATGACATCTGAGATATTGACCGCTGTAGCCCGGGAGTTCGGCACCCCCACCTATGTGTATGACCTGGACAGGATACGGGCCCAATACCGTGCCTTTGCCTCGGCCTTTGACTGGCCTGAACTAAAAATCCGCTATGCCATGAAGGCCAATTACAACAAAGATATACTGACCTGCCTTAAAGGGCTTGGCTCGGGAATTGATGCCGTGAGCCCCGGGGACCTGGCCATGGCACGTTCCTGTGGATTTGATACCAAAGAGATTATTTACACGGCCAACAATATAACAGATGCGGAAATGCACGAAGTGGCCGGTTCAGGGGCGCTCATGAATATCGGTTCCCTCTCCCGGCTTGAAAAATATGCCAAAGCCTATCCCAACACCCGGGTCTGCCTGAGGATCAACCCCGATGTGGTAGACGGTGCCCATGACAAGATCATGACCGGAGGAGATCTCACCAAATTCGGTATCCTGATGGAAGATACGGACCTGGCAGGAAAAATCGTCCGGGCCGCTGGCCTGCGTGTGGTCGGACTCCATGAACATACCGGATCAGGACTCCAGAAACCCGATTCCATAATCAGGGCCATGAAACAAATCATGTCCGTGGCCACACGGGAAAATTTCCCGGACCTGGAGTTCCTGGATTTCGGGGGCGGGTTCAAGGTGCCCTATGCACCCGGTGAAAGCCCCGTTGATCTACTGGAAATGGGCAGGCAGGCCACAGCACTCTTTGCTGAATTCTGCAGGGAATACGGCAGGAAACTTGAACTCTGGTTTGAGCCGGGAAAATTCCTGACCGCCCAGGCCGGAACCCTTTTGGTCCGGGTCAACACACTCAAACAAAACCGGAGCAGGTCTATCTGCGGCACAGATTCGGGCTTTCCCCAACTCATCCGCCCCATGTTCTACGATGCCTACCACGCCATTGATAATATCTCCAATCCCGGGGGCAGGCCCGGGGTCTATGACATCTGCGGCAATATCTGTGAAACCGGTGACCTCTTTGCAAAGGACAGGACCATGCCGGAAATCAGGGAGGGTGATCTTCTGGCCGTCAGGACTGCCGGGGCCTATTGCTATGCCATGGGAGGAACTTACAACCTGCGGCCCATGCCGGCCGAGGTGGTGGTGGAAAACAATAATTACCGGCTGTCCAGAAAACGGCTCAGCCCGTCGGAACTGGTGACCCTGATCACAGGGGAATCCCTTAAGCACCAATCAGGAATAAGGACAAATGCAGCCTGAGAACAAAAACATGAATGGCAAAACAGAACTGAACCTTGAAAAATTCCAATGCATCCAATGCCATGCCTGCTGCCGGGAACCCGGTTATGTGCGGCTTTTGCCCGAAGAACCCGATGCAATTGCAAAATTTTTAGGCATGGATATCCATGCCTTTATAGACAAATTTACCCGTCTGACCCGGGACAGGCATTGCCTGTCCCTGATCGAAGCGCCTGACGAGGCCTGTATTTTCCTCTCGGATGAGGGATGTGCAATTGAGCCGGTCAAACCAATCCAGTGCAAAAATTTCCCCCATAAGTGGAAATTTTCAGATTTTGAACATATCTGCGGCTGGGCTAAAAAAGTTTCAGGCCAAAATCAACCACCAGGTCAACCGGGTTCAATGGATCACATCCCCAGAATGCCCAGGCCTTCCTCAAGCTCAAAATAGGGCTTGATGTCATAGGTATATCCAGGCACGCCGAAATATTCGGACATGCTCTCCCCGATGGCCACAAGACCTTCTGGAAGACGGTGGTTTTCCATCTCATAATAGGTAAGAGAATGGATACCCATCTTTATGCTGGAAGAGATATAAGGGCCTTTTTTGGTAATGTAGTCGGGCAGAGCTTTTGCCGTAAGATAACGCTTGGCAACTTCCCGGGTGCTTTCCGGCGGATAATGGACATTTGAAATAACAATCATAATATTTCTCCTTTGTTCGTTTAGGGTCGGCTCAAAAATTAGTTCACCTTCTGTTTTCAAAATACCCGGTTTGGGCATTATTGAAAACAGATTGGGGGGAAGTTATTTTTAAACGATCCCATAGCCTGGCTCTACTATATTATTTATTACTGACAAAGAAATCATCAATTATTTTTTGAGACTTAAGGCGGGTCCCGTAATTTTCAGCAGATTTCTTGTCCGTAAATTCAGACACCCGCACCAAATACCAGGTTTTACCCCCGGCTCCGGTCTTTTTAACTCTGGCAGTAATTCCTTTTTTCTTTAATGCACCGACATACCGGTCAGCATGGGATTGTTTAAGATATGCCGCCACCTGGATGGTCAGGGGTTTTGAGATACGAACCTCAATACGATGGGCGGGCTGATCCGTTGATTTGAGCATGTGTGACAGGGTATTCCAGACAAAAAACATCAGCCATAGCCCCAGCATTCCCATGAATCCCCATCGCAGATACCGGCGGAGTGTCTCCTTTTCCCGGACCGAATCCCATATCATGCCCCCCAGGAATTCCAACCGCCTGATTACGACCAGGATTCCCCGGCCCCCGGCCCTGGCGAGCCCTGAGAGCAGCCTGCCTCCCCGGCTTATTCCCCGGGCGGTTAACCGCCTACCTTGCCGGAAATAGGGACGGATGATGTCCGGGCTTGATTTTGTATCGGAAATCGCTTGCCCCGGGCCGTCTCTCAGATCCCCAAGGGTTTGCTCCGGCCCCACTTCACTCCCGGGCTCATCATCTCCCATCAATTCAATGATACCAGCCCTGAGGACCTCATCTTCCGGGGTAAAGGCAGCACCATGACCCGAAAAATACCGGTAGAGCCGTTTGGCGGAAAAATCCATCCGGCCCAGGCTTAAGAATATAAAAATCAGCTGCCGGCCAATTTTAGGATGGGCATAATGGGCATCGGCAAGGGCGGTTAATACGGATTGGCTCAATCCGTTGTTCCGGTCCACGGCTCCCGCCTGCCCCAGCCAGAGCAGTGCCAGGGTTTCATCACCGGGATTGGCCCGCAGATTCAAAGCCGCAGCCATCTCAAATCCCGGGTAACGACTCTCTGATGTCAGATAAAACCTGGCCAGGGCATCTATGAGCTGAGACCCGGACCGCCGCGCAACCCGTGGGGAAATCCAGGCACTGTCAAATATACCTATGGCCCTGATGTATCGTTTCTCAGCCCGGTGCCGGATGCCGGCACGCTCCCAGAGCTCACCTTCCCGTATCAGGGTCTGTATCCGTCTTACCCCCAGAATATCCAGCACGAGCCCCAGGCCCAGCCCTGTTAAAACAAAAATCCCGGCAACAATGGCCGGCACTGGAATCCCGGGCAGCCAGGCTGTAAGTCTTGGCAGGGCCCAGAAACTCAAAGGCAGAGACAACAGGCAGACCAGCCAGAACCGGAGACTTAGGTATCTAAGGATGCGCAGCATTGTCATCCTCCGGACAGGTGGGCTGGCCCAGCTTTAATGCAACGGAGAGGGTTTTGACGGCTACCGGATTCCCCCCATCCCCCTCCCCTACAATTGTCGGCGGGCAACCGGTGGTAATATCCACGGTCTCAAACCGAATACCTGAAGGAATGTGAAAATCCCGTTCCGGCTCCCCGTGCATGGCACGGATCATGAAATCCGTCCAGATGGGAGCAGCACCCCGGCCGCCGGTTATGCCCACACCCCGCTTGTCCCGCAACCTTTTTTTCTTGTCATACCCCGTCCACACCGAGACGGACAGTGAGGGGGTAAATCCCGTGAACCAGGCATCCTTATAGTCATTGGTGGTACCTGTTTTCCCGGCGGCCGGGCGTTTGAATCCAAGGGTGCGCACAGACCGGCCCGAGCCCGTGTCCACCACCCCTTTCATCATATCCACCAGCTGGAACGCCCAAACGGGATCCAGGGTCCTGGTGTCCTTTATGATCCGTTCAAAAATCACCCGGCCCCGGGCATCTTCCACCCGCCAGAACATAAAGGGGTCATGCTTAACGCCCAGGTTGGCAAAGGTTGAAAATGCTGCCGCCATCTCATAGACCGTTACCCCAGAGGTGCCCAGGGCTACTGAATAGACATCTTTTAACGGACTTTTTATGCCGCAGGCCCGGGCAGTATCGATAACGGCATCCGGCCCCAACAATTCCACCAGTTGGGCCGCGATGGTATTGACAGATGAAATCAGGGCCTGCTTTAAAATAAGGGGACCGCGGAATTGTTTTTCAAAATTCCGGGGCGCCCAGTCCGGTGCGCCGGCAACCGGGATGGAGACAGGCCTGTCCTGGAGCAGGGTGGCTGGGTGCATACCTGCCTTCTCAAAGGCCGTATAATAAACAAAGGGCTTAAACCCGCTTCCTGCCAGCCGCCTGCCGTTCATGGCCCGGTTGAATTCACTGGCATAATAATCCCTGCCCCCCACAACGGCTTTAACAGCACCACTGGCCGTATCAACCGCCACCAGAGCGGCCTGGGGTTTTTCTCTTGCATCGGGTGCCAGGCCCATCAATTTATCCAGACGGTCCAGCCCTTCCCGGACGGAGTTTTCAGCCATAGTCTGAATACGGGAATCCAGGGTGGAATATACCTTTATGCCGCCGTGGAACACCACATCATCCCCATAGGCCTGAACCAGTTCCCGGATCAGGGCATCTAGAAAATAACTGCCGGTCCGGGCATCGGTCCGCCCCTTGTGGAGCCGGGGTTCAGTCCCGGCGATCTCTTCGGCCGCCTGGGCTGAAATAAAACCGGAAGCCACCATACGGCCCAGGACCACACGACGCCGGACCAGGGCCTTGTCCAGGTGGCGGAAGGGATTGTACTGGGTGGGAGACTTGGGAAGCCCGGCCAGAAGAGCGGCCTCCCCGAGATCAAGCGCCTTTGCCGGTTTTCCGAAAAAGGTCTGGGCCGCCTTTTCAATGCCCTGGGCCCCTGCCCCAAAATGGATCTGGTTTATATAGGCCTCGAGGATCTCTTCTTTGGTATTTGCCGCTTCAATCTGAAGGGCCACCAGCAGTTCCTTGAATTTTCGCTGCCAGGTCTTTTCAAAACTGAAAAAAAGATTCTTTGCCAACTGCTGTGTAATGGTGGAAGCCCCCTGGACTTTACCGGGTTTGAACAGGGTGATGTATAAGCCTTTGATGATCCTGAGCTTATTTATCCCTTTGTGCTCAAAAAACCGATGGTCTTCCGTGGCCACAATGGCATTGATGAAATCCGGGGAGACCATATCCAGGGGCACGGCATCACGGGCTCCCAGGGCCATGAGGACCTGGCCGTCCCCTCCGTAAATCATGCTCTGGGGGGTTTCAATGATCCGGCTTAAGGGGGAAGGCAGCTTTGGCAGGTCCTTTGAAACCTGGAAAACCAGAAAACTGCCCCCGGCCAATCCGAGACCAACAGCCAACAGGCCTAGGAAAAAAAGAACCCGGATCATGTAAAAAAAGGCGCTGACCGCTTTCATAGGTCTTCCCCTTTTAAAATAAGGTTCAATTGCCACACCGCCCATTCCCGGGCCCTGACCTGAACAACCCGGATCTGACCCAGACGGCTGAATTCAAATCCCAGACGTATATATCCAAATTCCGTAGAATTCCAGATCCCCACCCGCTCAATGGTTCCGGGCTGATTCAGCAGGGTGTCTGCATCCTGAATCAAATCCGGCACCATATCCTGGGGCAACTTAAATACTGCTTCGAAAAAACGATCTGCCGGGTAAATGGTCCCGGAGAAACCCGAAAGGGTATCCAAACGACCGGGCCCATCCCCGGCCCGGGGGAAATCCTCCATTTCTCCGGAATCCAGATCAATGAACCGGATCACCCGGTTCCCGGAATCAATGAAATAAATTTTAATCCCGCCCAGGCGCCCCTCGCAGAAAACCCGGGCCGTGGTGCTGCCGTTGAGAAGCCAGACCAGCCGGGCCGGTTCAATGAGGCTCTGCCGGGCATGGGGGGGCATGGAAAGGTAAAGCTGTTTAAACTGCTCTTTGTCCATATTCACCCATTGGCCGGCGCCCAGGCCTTTGGCCAGTTCAGTAAAAGACGCGGCCGACCTTACATTCTTCTCAACATTAATTTTACGATGGATAATATCATTCAGGGAGTTGCGGGCATTGGCGGTGTGCCGTCCCGTTTCCCATATACTTCCGGTTTCCGGGCGGCTGGCATTTGTGGACATGAGGAAACGGCCGGCAAGGGTCTCACACCAGTCAAACCTGAACTCGGAGACCAGGAGCAGCAGGGTGAATACCGCTATCCCCAGATTAAGAAATGAAAAACAACGCCGGCCCCATTCCCCCGGGCCAGGGGCGTCATACCAATTTCGCATCATCCCGGATCATGCCTTGCCGACGGCCTTCATGGAATCATTAAATATGGCATAAAATTTTTCATGGCCGGCCAGCGCCGCATTCAGGAGATCTTCAATATAAAGATCATCTTCTTGTTCGATATCCCGGGTGCGAATCACGGTATTCACGCTGGAGTGGAGTGCGGCCATGTCGTTCCCGCTTGCCTCGCCCGGCGTCACCCGGACCAGACAGATTTTCCGGCGAAGGGACATATCCATTTCATTCATATGAACGATCATCTGCCTGTCTGTGTCAAAGGCATCATCCACCACCACCAGGGGATAATTCTTGTATTCAAGGTTATGGAAAGCCTGTTGAGGATTTTTGGGGAAATCCACTAGAAAACCCAACCGCTTGATAGCCTCTGTAAGCTGATCCCGGGTCTGGGACGGCAGCATGCAGACCATGGCCTGTGGCTTGGAAGACCTGCTGAACAGCCCGCCTTCCCCGCCCAGCGCTAATTGCTCTATGCCTCCGGCGAGGCCGGATGGTTGGGACGGGGTCGGCGGAGGTGATGCTTTCACCTGAACTGCCCCCTTGCATTTGGGGCATTTAAAGGAAGAATCCCTGTGCCTGGGCACTTTATCATCAGGAATACTCAATTTTGATTTGCAATGGGGACATATGACATTCATCGGTCTTTTCCTCCGTAAGTCCTGTCTATTTCCAGTGAATCAATCATTGTGGTTGACTGCCCCCGGGCACTTTTAATGCTGTCAAGACCCCGGCCCACGATATCCTTTCTCGATGCATATGCCATGGCCGTGGCCTCTTCAATACTCCCCTCTTCATAAAGGGACACTATGAATTCGTCAAAGGCAATCATACCCTGGGCCTTTCCTGCGGTGATGATATCATTAAAGGTTTTGCCTTCGGATTCCCCGTTGAGGATGGAATCCTTTACCCTCAAATTACTGCCCATGATTTCAAAGGCTGCCACCCGGCCCCCCCCCACCTTGGGCAGTAGCCTCTGGGACACAACCCAGCGCAGGGTATCGGCCATGCGGATCCTAACCTGTTTTTCCTCCTCAGTGGAAAACATACCCAAAACACGGTTGATGGTCTGGCCGGCATCCACCGTATGGAGGGTGGTCAGAACCAGGTGGCCGGTCTCGGCTGCGGACAGGCCGATTTCAACGGTCTCCCTGTCCCTCATCTCACCCACCAGGATCACCTTTGGGGCCTGGCGCAGGGCCGCCCTCAGACCCGAAGAAAACGCATCGAAATCCATGCCCAGTTCCCTCTGGTTAAAGGTGGATTTTTTCTGGGGGTGCTGGTACTCAATGGGATCTTCCAGGGTAATCACGTGTACGGACTTGGTTTCGTTAATTTTGTCCAGCAGAGCAGCCAAAGAGGTTGATTTACCGGAACCTGTGGCACCGGTCACAAAAATGATCCCGTTTTTTTCCTCGGCCATTGAATGAAAACTTTTCGGCAGATTCAGGCTTTCGATGGTAGGGATGGTGGTTTCCAGCCGTCGTAGAACAATGGAATATTTACCTGACCGTGAAAATATATTCACCCTGAACCTGGCCTTGGTGCCCAACTGGTAGGAAAGGTCGCAACTGCCCTCCCTTAGAAGGGTTTCGGTTAATTTTCTATCATTATTGATGAGGTTTAAAGCAAAGATTTCCGTCTGAAACGGTGTCAGCAGTTTGTAATCCGGCTGAATTTTCACCGATACCAGTTCACCGGAACTTTCCACCTGAAGGGGTTTGCCCGGGGTCAGGTTCAGGTCTGACACATTATCATGGGAGTCCAGCATTTTTGATAAAATATGATCGATCTGCTGTTTTTTCATGACATCCTCCTGTGGGGCTGTTAGGCCTCGGTAAAATCCGACGGCGGCGTTTTGAGAAAGGGTCGGAAAATACTCTTGTTGTTTGCCTTTGAATAAGCCTCATCCGCACTGATCCATCTTTTTTTATACAGATCCATGATGGCGTCATCCAGCAATTGCATCCCGTACTGCTTACCGGTCTGAATCATGGAAGGGATCTGGTGGGTCTTGGCCTCCCGGATCAGGTTCCGCACCGCAGGGGTTGCCACCAGAATTTCCAGGGCGGCACACCTTCCTTTCTGATCAATCCGTTTAAACAACACCTGAGCCACAACAGCCCTGAGCCCGTCGGACAGGGTGGACCTGATCTGGGCCTGTTCGGAACTGGGAAAGACCTCAATGATCCTGTCCACTGTTTTGGGGGCACTGGAAGTATGGAGGGTCCCGAAGACCAGATGGCCGGTTGATGCCGCTTCAATGGCCAGGGAAATGGTTTCAAGGTCCCTGAGCTCACCCACCAGGATGATATCAGGGTCTTCACGCAGGGCACCGCGCAGGGCCGCAGAAAAAGTCTGGGTGTGGAGCCCCACCTCTCTGTGGTTGATGATACAGTTCTGGCTTTTATGGACAAACTCAATGGGATCTTCCACCGTGATGATATGATCTTTACGGCTTCGGTTGGCCTGGTCGATGATGGCGGCCAGCGTTGTTGATTTACCTGATCCCGTGGGGCCGGTGACCAGTACCAGTCCTCTGGGTAAATCTGCCAATTTGGAAATTACCGGGGGAAGGCCAAGCTGCTCTGCAGTTAGAATATTGGAAGGTATCTCGCGGAATACGGCGGCGATGCCGTTTTTTTGCATAAAATAATTGGCCCTGTACCGGGCAAGGCCCGGGATCTCATACCCGAAATCCACATCACCGGTCTCTTCAAAGACCTTTATCTTTTCCTGGGACGTAATTTCATAAAGCATACCCCTGAGTTTATCCGAGGTGAGATGCTCGTACTTGATCCGTTCAATATCCCCGTTGAGCCTCAGGGCCGGTTGCTGACCAGCTGTCAGATGGAGGTCAGAGGCACCCTGGTCATGCATGAGCTTAAAAAAAGCATCAATCTCAGCCATTGGAACACCTTTTAAATTTTAATTCATGGATAGGTTATAAGGACGATGTCCGGCCCGGGACCTAAGCCTGCCTTATGAACTTCAGGGACCCGTCTGACTCGTCAGCGGCCTTGTTCTCTTCCTTGGTCATTTCAAGCATTTTGGAATGGGACTCAAGAACGGAACTAATCTGCATCTCAAGCTGAATCCGCTGGCGCTTGAGTTCCGTGATATCGCTGTGAAGCTGGGAAAGACGTTTATGGGTCCGGTTGAGGATTTTTTCCGCCTCCACCTCGGCATTGGCAATGACCACCTCTGCGGATTTTCTGGCATTTTCCTTCATCTGATCCAATACCTTCTGGGACTGGATCATGGCATTTTTCATGGAATCTTCCCGTTTACGGTAACCCTGATTTTCAAGTTCCAGGCGGTGTTTGTCCTGCTTCAATACCTCAAGGACCCGGTCCTGGGACTCAAGTTCCCTGGCCACCTCCTCAAGAAAGGTATCCACTTCCTGTACATCAAACCCCCTGAAACGGGTGGTAAACTCCTTTTGTTTGACAACCAGTGGTGTAACCCCCATACAAACTCCCTCTTTCGTGTTAAATAATGGAACGTGCCAGCCCGAAAAGGCTGTTCACGACAAAGGTCTGAAGAAATAAAATTGCGGCAAGTACGACTAAAGGAGACAGATCCAGTCCGCCGAATACCACGGGAATCCGTTTTCTGATCTGGTAAAAAACCGGTTCGGTTGCCTGGCTGAGGAACCGGACCACAGGATGATAGGGATCCGGACGGACCCAGGACAATACTGCGCTAATAATGATAATCCACCAGTAAATATTCAGTGCCCATTTCAGGACAACCGCTATGGCTTCGAAAAAATTGGATAGAATCAGCATACCAACCGCCTTGAATTGAGGTTATTTTCAACCTGAGTTAATACCGTGGAACACTTGAAAAGTCAAGTTTTTTTGACCACTCCCCAATGTTCTCTAACCCCCCGGCTTGACAAGATAAAGAGATTACTTTATTAATGGTTTAACCATTACTACACATCCCCTAAACCGGTGCACCTATACCTTGGGGTGGATATATGGTATATTTACAGATCAAAAACCTGTGGATTTTTGCCGATTCGCAGATTGGCTATTTAACCGAATCACATGTAAGGAAATTTTTTAAGGAGTTGAAAAATGGGTCAAATCAGTCTTAAGGAGATTAAGACCGTCTCCTATGAACGGGCCGAAGTCAAACAGGGGTATACCGACAAATCCCTTCGTATCAATCTTTCCGACACCCAAGTCGACATCACCCCCATAGAAAAAAACATTAAAGAAAAATTCATCGGCGGCAAGGGGTATGATCTCTGGCTCATGTGGAACGCTGTTTCCGGCGACACAAAATGGAATGATCCTGAAAATGCCGTCTGCATTTCATCGGGCCCCCTGGGCGGCACCCCGGGCTATCCCGGCGGAGGGAAAAGCATTGTCACCGCCATTTCCCCTCTGACCGGAGCCCCCATTGACTCCAACGTGGGCGGATATTTCGGTCCTTATAAAAAATTTGCAGGATTTGACGTTATCCAGATTGACGGCAAGGCGGATGAAGATACGGTCATCCTCATTGACGGCATTGAAAACAAGATCAAAATGTACCGTGCCGCTGATCTGCCCGAAGACTCCTATGAAATGTCCAAAGTTCTGACCCATCACTTTGACGATAAAAAACCGGTGAACGTATCCGTGGTCACGGCAGGCCCGGGCGCTGAAAACACCTATTTCGGCTGCCTCAATTTCTCCTGGTGGGATGCAGGCCGGAGAATGGTTAGATACAAACAGGCCGGCCGGGGCGGTATCGGCACCGTGTTTGCTGATAAAAAGGTAAAAGCCATCGTGGCCCGGTACGGCGCCATTTCCATGAAGGCCAATGCACCGGCTGACCCCGAGGCCCTTAAAAAAGTCACCAAGGCCCATGCCAAGGAAATCAACACCCTGGATCCCAAACAGAACCGTATGGCCCTGGTGGGCACCACCCATCTGGTTCCCATCATGAACGACCATGACTGCCTCCCGGTCCACAACTTCAAATTCGGCTCCCACCCGGAAAGCCGTGTCATTGGCGAAGAGGTATACGAACACATCTTCGACAAGGGCTTTGACGGATGCTGGAGGGGCTGTGCCGTGGCCTGCGCCCACGGGGTAAAGGATTTCTCTCCCTTTACCGGACCATACAGGGGAGCCAAGGTTTTTGTGGACGGCCCGGAATATGAAACCGTTGCCGGATGCGGGTCCAACCTGGGTATTTTTGACGCCCAGACCATCCTTGAAATCAATTTCTACTGCGATGCTTACGGCATTGACACTATTTCCGTGGGCACCTCCATCGGTTTTGTCATGGAGTGCTTTGAAAACGGATTGATCACCACCGAGCACACCGGCGGCATGGATTTAAGCTTCGGCAACCGCTTCAATGCCCTGGAACTCATCCACCAGATGGCCACAGGTAAAGGGTTCGGCGCCATTGTGGGCAAGGGCATCCGCCAGATGAAATCAATTTTTGCCAGGGATTTCGGGGCAGACATGGCCTTTATGCAGGACATCGGCATGGAATCCAAGGGCCTGGAATTCTCCGAATACATCACCAAGGAATCCCTGGCCCAGCAGGGTGGTTACGGCCTTGCACTCAAGGGTCCCCAACACGATGAAGCCTGGCTGATCTTCCTGGACATGGTTCACAACTTCATGCCCACCTTTGAAGACAAGGCCGAGGCCCTGCACTGGTTCCCCATGTTCAGAACCTGGTTCGGACTCTGCGGCCTGTGCAAACTGCCCTGGAACGACATTGTACCCGAAGACAATAAAAACAATGCCGAACCGGCCAAGGTGGTCAAACATGTGGGCTGGTATGCGGATTTTTTCTCAGCGGTCACCGGCAGAAAATCCACACCCGACGATCTCATCGCCATGAGCGAGGCCGTATACAACTTCCAGCGGGTCTTTAACCTGAAAATGGGATACGGCACCAGGGAACACGACACCGTACCCTACCGCGCAGTTGGGCCTGTGACCAATGAGGAATATAAATCCAGGGCCAAAATGTATGACGACCAATTGATCGAAAAATACGGCATGGATATTTCAGATATGGATACCACAGCCAAGGTCGCGGCACTGAGGACAAAAAGGGAAGAACAGTACGAACTGCTCAAGGATGCGGTTTACCAGCGGAGGGGATGGACCCCCAACGGGATCCCCACGGTGGAAACCGTTAAGCGTCTTGGCATTGATTTCCCGGAAGTCCTTGATGTCCTCAAAAAGAACGGGGTGGAATAAGAAGCCATGATCCGGGTGGACGACACCCCCATGGAGTGGGGGGAGGGAATGACGGTGGCAGAGCTCCTGGAACAGGTGGAAGACAGCGGATTTGTTTCCGTGGTCCGGGTCAACGGAAAGCTGGTTTCCAGCCCGAAGTTTGACCAGACACCCGTACCGGACAATGCCGTGGTCCAATTGCTGCCCCTGGTTGCAGGGGGATAGCCCCCCCATGAACGAAATTTTGCTTCCCAAAAGACTGCCTGTCTGTTAGAAACGGACAGGCAGTCTTTTATTCACCCATAACAGAATACTATTAATGCTATTGAAACAACTATTTCGCTTTCTAAAAAACCTGGTAACAGGAAAATCACCGGACTCCGTCCCGGAGCCCCAGCCCCGGCCTGAAAAAAAAACACCCACCGGCACCCCGACCGGATCGGCCACTGGTCGCAAAGTTGAGACCAGATCAGAACAGCCGCAGGACACTCAACCCAAGCGCCCACCCAAACCCAAAAAGAAACGCTGGACCCTGGATAACTTCCAGGTAGAGCCGGAAGAGGGAAAAACCAGGTTCCATGACCTCGGCATTTCCCTGGGCCTGATGCACGCCGTAAGCGATTTAAAATTTCAATACTGCACAGACATTCAGGCCCAGCTTCTTCCCCACACCCTCAAGGGCCTGGACGCCACGGCCAAGGCCCAGACCGGGACCGGTAAAAGCGCCACCTTTATTATTGCCCTGATTAATAAATTTACCCGGAAATCCATTAAGCGGGAAAAAGGATATCCCAGGGCATTAATTCTTGCCCCCACCCGGGAGCTGGTCCACCAGATTGAAAAAGACTTCAAAGATCTGGCAAAATACTCCCATATGCGGATTGTTTCGGTGTACGGGGGCACCGGATACCAGCAACAGCAGAACATGCTCACGGAAAAACCTGTGGATGTCATTGCCGCCACACCCGGACGGCTTCTGGACTTCATATCCAAAAAACTCATCAATCTATCCCGGGTTGAAGTGGTGGTTATTGATGAAGCAGACCGGATGCTGGACATGGGGTTCATCCCGGATGTCCGTCGCCTGGTCTATATGACCCCGCACAAGGACAAACGCCAGACCCTGTTTTTTTCAGCCACTCTAACCGATGAGGTCCTGCGCCTTGCTGATTCTTGGACAAAGGACGCCGTGCGTATTGAAATCGATCCTGAACAGGCGGCTGCAGACTCCATCAACCAGATAATTTACCTGACCACAGAAGATGCCAGGTTCAAGAATGTCTGCAACCTGCTCATCAGCGAAAAGCTCGAACGGGTCATCATCTTCGTCAACCGTAAGGATACTGCCAGATACCTGTCAGACAAACTGGGCAGGTACGGGCTGCGGGTGGGTGTGCTGTCCGGAGATGTTTCCCAGGACAGACGTTTCAGGGTGCTTGAAAATTTCAAAAAAAGCAGCATTAATGTACTAGTGGCCACGGATGTGGCCGCCAGAGGCCTTCACATAGACGAAATCAGCCATGTAATCAATTACGACATGCCCATTGAACCGGAACATTATATCCACCGCATTGGTCGAACCGGCAGGGCCGGCGCCACAGGGACAGCCATCAGTTTTGCCGATGAGATGAGTTCCTTCCAGATTCCCAAAATCGAAGAGGTTCTGGGACACAAGGTGTCCTGTGAGTACCCAACGGAAGCTCTGGAGGCTGACCTGCCCAAGCCTGCCCCACGACCGAAAACCAGCCAGAATCAAAGGAAGGGGAATCAGGCCAACGGCAGAAAAAAGCCTTACAATGGACGCCGCAGACCCCAGGGAAGAAAATATCCCAAAAAAAATTAAGTGGATGATCGGTTCATTGATCCGTTCGTTGATTCGGTTGACACAGATAGCGGTTCAGTGTAAAACCAACTGAATTTAGTGTAAATATATAATTCAAAACCAAGGAGTTGTATCTCATATGTTTGGTCTCGGAATGCCGGAGATCCTGTTAATCCTGGCCATTGCCCTGATTGTAATCGGGCCAAAAAAACTACCTGAACTTGCCAAAACCCTTGGCCGCGCCATGGGGGAATTCAAAAGGTCCGCCCAGGATTTTAAACGGTCCATTGACATTGAAACCACTGTAAATGACTCAATCACCCCACGTCCGGCAAAAGATCTCAAAGATGTGATCAAGGACGTGAACAAAAAAGACAAGGACCACCCCTCTGGTTCCGTGGAAAACGACAGCCCGGAATCCAGGGACCAGGAAAATACGGAACCTGATGCTGACAAACCAGTAGAAGCCAAGCCGGCCAAAGACACAAAAAACCAGGATGCCCAATTTTCATCTGACTCCGGCACACCTGCCAAAGAGTAAATTTTCAATACGGAACCATCATGAGCAACGACGAAAATAAGAGTCCGTTTACGGAACATTTAGGTGAATTGCGGGACCGTCTGGTCCGGTCTTTTATCGCCGTGGGCGTGGGATTTGGGTGTGCCTATTTTTTCAAGGAAAAGCTGTTCGACATCCTCACCGCCCCCTTGGTGCAGGCCATGGCTGAATCCGGAAATGCCAAACTGATATTCACAGGGCTGCCAGAAGCATTTTTCACCTACCTCAAGGTATCCCTGCTTGCCGGTATTGTTGCGGCCACGCCGGTATTGTTTTACGAATTCTGGATGTTTGTATCCCCCGGATTATACCGGGATGAAAAAAAATATGTAATTCCCATTGTCCTTCTCTCGGTTTTCTTTTTTGTTGTAGGGTCGTCCTTTGGATATTTTATAGTCTTTCCATACGGATTCAAATTCTTTTTGGGCTTTGCCACGGAAACCATCCAGGCCATGCCCTCAATGAAGGAGTACCTCTCCTTTGCATCCAAAATGCTCCTGGCCTTTGGATTTGTATTTGAACTGCCTCTGGTTCTGACCTTTATGGCCAGAATGGGAATGGTCAGCGTTGATTTCCTGAAAAAAAACCGAAAATATGCCCTGCTCCTCTTTTTTGTGGGAGCGGCCCTGATCACCCCGCCCGATGTTGTTACCCAGATCATGATGGCCTTGCCCCTGATGTTTCTCTATGAAATCAGTATTATCGGCGCCCGTGTTTTTGGCAAAAAAACCGAAACACCCCTTGAAGACCAGACGGACGAAGACGACGATTCAGAAGACGAAGACAGCGATGGCAACGGAGCTTAAAAGGCCTGACTCTTTGGTTTTTGTATTGACTTTTTCCTATCCTTAGGTGTAAAAAAACGGAATATATAACTATATAACCGGTGGGGTTCACCGGTAAAAAGGCAAAATAAATTGTTAATTATTAAAGGAGCAAAGAGGTTATGAACAAAAGACTGATCACACTACTGTTGGCTGCAGGAATTGCTGTGATTTTTGTTGCAACCGGTCTTCAGGCAGGTACCGCTGTAAACGATACCTTTGAAATGAAAACCGATGGTTACAAAAAACGGAAAAAAGGCGCACCCAAGTTTAAACTGGTGGAATTCACCCATAAAAAACATGCCGAAGACTATGGCGTATCCTGCGGCAAATGCCACCATGACAAAGACGGTAAAGCCCTTACCGGATTGAAAATGGGCGACAACGTACAGAAGTGTTCCGAATGTCACAACAAGTTCAAGAAAGACAAAAAGAACAAAAACGATATCATGGTACATGAAACAGCCATGCACAAAAACTGCATTGACTGCCACAAGGATTTCAATAAAAAGAAAAATCCTAGCGACAAGAAGGGCGTTAAAGGACCTGCACCTGCATCCTGCGGCAAATGTCATACAAAGAATAAATAAGACACAGATAAGTTTCAGCAGTCTGAATTTAACGGTGATGTACCGAAAGGTACATCACCGTTTTTTTTGTTTTTCTTTAAATAAGCCCCTGGAAAGTGTTTTGACTTGCTGCATATCAGACAGCTAAAAAGCGGTTATTTTCCGGTGCTGGATATTTTAAAGGCCTTGGCCCTTGCAATGAGAGACGGTGCCCAGGAAGGTGACCCCAGGGCGTGGGTATGGGTATATGTCCCAAAGGTGTTCCCCCTGAAGAATCCGTCTCTTTTTTCCAGGATACCCTTGCCCCTTTCCATGCGAAAAGCCATGTCACTGTCGGTATAATCAATGGAAAGAATTTTTGAATACCTGAATTCGTGTCCCCTCAGCACTTCCCCTTTTTGGTAAAAAGGATTCTCACGGACCACTTCCACCTCTGTATAGCCGTGGCCCTGGGGTTTTTTGGACAACCCGAACCTGACAGGCAGAATGCCAGACATGGGATAGATCTTATCCCCCAATTGAATGCTTTCCCCCAGAAAAATAAGTCCGCCGCATTCCGCATAAATGGGCAATCCTTTACGAGACAAGGCTTTTAAACTGTCCCTGAACACATGGTTTCCGGCAAGCTGAGGGGCGTGGGTCTCGGGGAAACCGCCCCCCATGTAGATGGCATCCACATCGGGTATGGTCTCCTGGGCCAAGGGGCTGATGAATTCTATCCTGGCCCCCAGTCTTTCCAGGGCATCAATATTGTCGGGGTAATAAAACTGAAAAGCCGAATCCCTGACAACCCCTATGGTAACACAAGCTGTGGCTGACAGGGATGCATTGGACAAGGTATCTGCGGGAGAACATAGCGCTTGTTGTCTGCAGATGGCGGTTACGGCCTCATAAAGCCCGGCAAGGTCGATATTCTCCCTGGCCACCCGCTCAGCATCCTCCAGGGCCTTTCCTGAAAAGCCGTGCTCCTCAGAAGTCACAAGCCCCATGTGGCGCTCGGGAAAATCTTCCTGCTTTAACTTAGGCACAGCTCCGAACACCGGGATATTGCAGAACCGTTTAATATTGGTTCTGACCTTGTTTTCATGCCGTTTTCCCGCCACCCGGTTGAGCACCACCCCACAGATATTAATTTCCGGATCAAAGTGCATACAGCCCATGAGAAGGGCCGCCATGGTCCGGGTGCTCTTGGTACAGTCCAAGACCAAAAGCACAGGCAAATTCAACAGCTTTGCAAGCTCGGCTGTTGAGGTAGACCCTTCCGTATCTATTCCGTCGTAAAGGCCTCGATTCCCCTCTACAACAGCGATATCAAAATTTTGGGTATGGGTGTGATAGGAATTTTGAACAACCCCTTTGGTACACAGATAGGTGTCGAGATTGTAACAGGGGTTGCCGGCTGCCCGTGACAGCCAGCCGGCGTCAATATAATCGGGTCCCTTCTTAAAGGGAGAGACCTTTATATTTTTAGCTTTCCATGCTGCAGTTATCCCGAGGGATATTATTGTCTTGCCCGAACCACCCCTGAGCCCGGCTATGACAACTCCAGGGACGCTTTCCCTACTGACGATCATGAATGCAATTTTTCTTTCTTATTCTTCTTGTTCAGATGAATGCTGGATACCAGCACCCTTCAGGCCGTACATGGTGGTAGATCCTGAAGACCAGAATTCCAGCTCACCGGTTTCAACCATTTTGTTGACAACCTTTTTGATCATTCTGGGTTTGTCATCGGGAAACAGTTTATAAAAATCTTTGATATAAAATTTGGTCTTGGTTTTAGACTTTTTGGTAAGAAAGTCCACAACCGCTTTGGTTGCTTCTTCTGTATTATCGAGAAGATCGCTCATGTTTAGCTCCTTTGGGTTAAAACGGATGAACCGGAGAACACCAATGCGCTCCGGTTCATCCTTTTATTTTCAGCTAATATTCAAATAACTAAATAAATTAGAATTTGAACTGAGTGGACTGGCGCCAGCTCATGTAAGCCTGCTGACGGAAGTCATCAATCAGATGATGGGTAAAAGGAAGTTCGCAAACTTCAAAGAATTTTTCCCATCCGATTCTGTCTGCCCAGTCACCCAGACGCTCGTACTTGTTGGCGCCGTTTGAGTAAGCATTAACCATTTTGTTAATGGCGTCGGTCATGGACGGCCATCTCGGCATTTCGTTGGGCAGGAAGGCCACAACAACTTTGGAGAATTTGGGATCGGAGATTCTGTTGGAAACCTTACCACCGGCCATAAGAACAATACCATCACCTTCTGTATCAGCAAGGGGCATGGAGGGGCACATGGTGTAGCAGTTACCGCAGTACATACATCTTTCATTCTTAACGGCGACTGATTTCACTTCTGTACCGTTGGCAAGAACCTGTTTGGACGGTTTGATGGCTGCGGTGGGGCAGGCAGAAACGGCCAGAGGGATCTCACAAACTTTGTCCAGGTACTCATGATCAAGCATCGGCGGTTTTCTGTGATATCCGAGGATGGCGATATCAGAGCAATGAACCGCGCCGCACATGTTCAGGCAGCAGGCCATGGAAACTCTCAGCTGAGCTGGAAGTCTATGATCCTGGAAGTCAGCGAACAGCTCATCCATGGTGGCTTTAACAGTACCGGAAGCATCAGTTGCAGGTGTATGACAATGGATCCAGCCCTGGGTGTGAACAATATTGGTCACGCCGGCACCGGTACCGCCGATGGGGAACTTAAAGGAACCGCCATCAAATTTTCTGGAAGCCAGATCATTTTTCAGGGGTTCTACCTTGTCCTTGGAATCAACCATGAACTCGATATTGTTACGGGTGGTAAAACGAAGATGTCCGTCACAATGTTTGTCTGCAATGTCGCAGATTTCATTGATATGAGTGGTGGACATCAAACGTGCGCCACCGACTCTTACAGTGTATACTTCGTCTCCTGACTCAGCGACATGAACAAGTACGCCGGGCTCAAGGATTTCATGATGAGACCATTTGCCTTTATTCTTTGCGATAACAGGAGGATAAAAGTCGTTATGGTCTTTCGGACCGATGTCAGTAATTCTGTTTTCCATCGGCTTTTCTGGATTATAACCAGTAGAAATAAATGCCATTATAAGTCTCCCTTCTTATCTCTGATGATGTTTTCTGTATTCTTCAACGTCACGTTCCCAGCCGCCTTCTACTTCATCTTCTTTCCAGAAGATATAGGGGTTGGTTCTCGGGTATGCAACGTGCTGAGGCTGGGCTTCAATGCCAGTCACTTCAAGAAGCTTCTGGAAACCCTGGCGCATGATCAGCTCACCAAGACGTTCACGGTTTTTACCCTCTTCCATCCACCAATCCCAGACATTTTCAATTACTTCAGTGATTGCTTCGTAATCGTTGTCAGGATTGACTTCAACAAAGGGAACCAGCAGAGAACCCATCTGGGCACCGTCAAGGATAGGCGCTTTTGCACCAACCAGGATGGAGCAACCGGTTTCTTTACCGATTTTCAGAGCCTTAGGCATAACATTAATACAATGCATGCAGCGGGTACAATTGGCATTGTCAATGAAGAGTTTTTTGTTTTCAAACTTCATACATTTTGTGGGACAAAGGCCGGTAACCTCTTTTTCAATGTCAAAGGGGCCCCAGTCTTTGGAACCTTTAAATGCACCTGCGTTTGCAGGATATGCAGCATCATTTTCAACATATTTGTTAACGGCATCCTGATCAATGCGGATATCGTCTTTCCAGGTACCGATGAAGGACATATCGGAACGTGCGATGGAAGCTACGCAGCAGTTGGGGCAACCGTCAAGTTTGAATTTAAACTTGTAGGGGAAAGCCGGGCGATGCAGCTCATCCTGGTATTCCTGGGTCAGGAAATAGACCAGTGCATTGGTGTCGTAGCAGGAATATTCACAACGGGACTGGCCAAGACAGTCGGCAGGGGTTCTCAGGTTGGAGCCGGAGCCGCCGAGATCCTGTCCCATGTCATGGGTCAGTGTATGAAAAATTTCTTCCAACTGGGGAGTCGTGGTTCCCAGAAGGATGATATCACCGGTGGCGCCATGCATATTGGTTACACCGGAACCCCTGAAATCCCACAGTTCGGTGAGAGTTCTCAGGTATTCGGTTGTATAGTACTTACCAGCAGGCTGGTTGACACGCATTGTATGGAAATGCTCAACACCGGGGAAGGCCTGGGGCTGATCGCAATACCGACCGATAACGCCACCACCGTAGCCAAAAACACCTACGATACCGCCATGTTTCCAGTGAGTTCTACCATGTTTGTAGGACAGTTCCAACACACCAAGCAGATCATCCACAGTATCCACTGGAATCTGGAATTCAACACCTTTTTCATTCTTTGCTCTGACTTCGGCCTGCTGTTTCAGGTCAGAGACAAAGCTTGGCCATGGGCCGGATTCCAGCTGGTCCAGTAAAGGAGTCTCATGTTTTGCCATTTACTTACCTCCGTTAATAGTTAATTAACAATCAATAATGAAAAGTTTTCCAAACTTTACATTCAAAGTTCTGATCTCATGTCATTTCAATAAGTTGTATAAAAACTTTCACTTTGAAATAAACAATTTATGCAAAATAACATTGCAGATATAGAATTTCTGTTTCCCCATGTCAATAAAAATCCTGAAGATATTGCGTTTTAAGCATGGCATACAGGGATCGGCAATGACCTTTAAGATTTGTCTGGATAAGGGCGCGCTCACGGGTCTCATTCTGCAAGGGTTCGAGAATATTGTCAAGAATCTCAAGCAATTGCTCAGGGGTAAACCCTGAAATAAACTTGGCAAAGGCCTGTTTCAAATCCCCGCAGCCACTTGCCTCCTTTGCGTCAAGCCCCTTGATAAATCCTGCCAAGGTCGCCTTGAGAACTGTCTCGCCCAGGAAAACTGTTTCCCCTATCCCGTCCACCTTATCCAATTGCATCCTGATGCTTAAATTAAGAAAGAAAATAAGCAGACCGACCAGCAGGGAAATATCCTTATTCTCTTCATCCCTTTCAAATACTGAAAACACACCATACCCCCGAACGGTGATCAGCTTCACGGCAAGACCGTCCCGTGACGGAGTCAGGATGCGGTCAGGATCGACAATAAAATCCCCGGCCGCATGGTGCCAGGGAAAAATCTGCTCACAGGTTTCCAGATTATAGGCTGATGTCAGGACAAAAGAGATGCTCTCATATATATGGGCCGCTTCATCCAGGGAAAAATATTTGACCTCCCCTTGCTCCCCCCACACGGCAATGCAGGAGTGACCATTGCGTATGGACACATGGAATTCACAAAATCCTTCAAACCACTCTCCCAGAAAAAACCCAATGTCCCCCTTGCCACAATCAACCATTGCCTGGCCATACACCCGGGGAAATACCGGCAAGGCCACCTGCCCTAAAATCCCGGATAAGAGCAGATGCTCCTCTTCAATCAAAGCCAGTCCCGGCTCAGACACCGCACCGTTCAGCACCAGAACGCACAAGGGATTGTCATTATTTTTTATCACCACTTTCACGGGATGATAAAACACCCCGTGTTTTTCAAGGGACAGGGACAGGGTTAAAGGGCGGGGATGACTGACAAGCCGTTTACCGGTCTGCTCCCAAAACGCCTTGCCCAGCATCCGGCAGCCGTCATTGAGCAGAAAGTCACGGGCTGCCAGAAAATAATCCCCAATGGTAATGGATGAAGAAGCATCTCCCGCCGGTTTGGTATCCCGGCGGGGAGAATCAAATGCCCGCTCCGACAGCGGCAGATGCCAGAGGGAAGACTCCGGCCGAATCTCTCCAGGAACTCCTGCTATACGGCACTCTATTGCCGGATAAGGGATCACGCAGTCCTGTGGGGCGCAAGTTCAGCAAGAAGATCCTGGGCCACCTCGAATCCAAGAGCAACCGCCTCGTCACAATGCTTGACGGCATTTTCATAGTCTTCAAGCTCCAGATAGGCTACTGCCAGGTTGTTATGGGCAATGGGGAACTTAGGCTCCACGTCAAGGGCTTCCAGGTTCGCTTGAATACATTCCCGTACCAACCCTTTCATGAGATATGCGGTTCCCAGGGTCGTGAATGCCTGGATAAAATTCTTATTATGGGTGATGGCCTTTTTCAGATTTTTGATGGCTTTGTCTACCTTTTCCTCATCTTCCTTGGAATCTTTTCCGTCCACAAGCTGTAAAAGGACAAAGGCCATGTTACCGTATCCTTCCGCAAACCCCGCCCGGGCCTTGGTGGCCCTCTGGTTGTACCGGTAACACCCCTCAAGATCATTTCTCTGGAGGCAGATCCCCCCCAAAAGCACATAGGCTTCGGCCAGGGAGGGGCTGTTGTCAATGGCTTCATGGAGTTCGTTCTCCGCCGCAGCATATTCCTGTTTTCCCATGAGGGCCACAGCCAGGTTGTAGTGGGTGGTGCCGCATTCCGGGTTCCGGCTCAGCTGGGTCTGCAAATAGACGATATGGTCATCCACAGTGTTGGGGCGGTTGTCTGTGCTCTGGGACTCTGACATATGGTTAACTCCATTATTCTTAATAAATGTTTTATGTATTGTCTTTCGACTAAAATCTTATATAATAGTCTACCCAACTCAGGTGTCAAGGTCTTAAATTGGCGGGTCAAGGGAATAATATTCCTTGAAGCCCCGCCCCAAACTGTGATAGCACCTGATTTTACCCTGCCCTTTTCGGGCACCACATGATTTAATTTCAGGAGTTTTGAACTATGGAACAAGGATGCTACACTGCACTCGTCACCCCGTTCACATCTGCGGGCGAACTGGACCGGGACGGTCTGGCACAGCTCATTGACTTTCAGATGGAAAACGGGATTACCGGAATCCTGGCCACCGGTACCACCGGTGAAAGCCCGACCTTTAAATGGAAAGAGCATGACCTGGTCGTTGCCCTCACCGCCAAACAGACCAAGGGCAAGTGCAAATGCATCGCAGGAACAGGCTCCAACAACACGGCAGAGGCCATCACAGGCACCGGCCATGCGGCCCAAGCAGGTGTTGACGGCGTCCTCCTGGTGGATCCCTATTACAACGGACCCTCCTCCCTTGAAATCAGACGGGAATATTATGAGGTGGTGGCCAAAGACTACCCGGATATGGATATCATACCCTATATCATCCCGGGGCGGACCGGTGCCCAGATGCTGCCCCAGGACCTGGCTATCCTATCCAGAACCTGTCCCAATGTCGCATCGGTAAAAGAGGCCACAGGCAACCTTGACAACATGCGGCTGACCCGGAAATTCTGCGGCCCAAATTTTAATATTCTGTCCGGGGACGATTCCCTGGTATACACCATGATGACTGATCCGGACATAGGTGCCTGCGGTTCCATATCCGTCATGTCCAATATCGCACCGGCCTTTATGAGCCAAATGGTTGCCCTGCTCAACCAGGGCAAGGCCGAAGAGGCCAAAAAGATCCAGACCGCACTGACCCCCCTGCTGGACCTGGTGGTGGTCACCACTGAAGAATCCTGTGAATTCGGACCTGTCTCCTGCCGGGCCAGAAATCCTTTGCCCCTGAAAACCATGATGCAGATCCTGGGCATGCCCTCGGGCCCCTGCCGCACCCCCTTAGGCAGAATGACCCGCAAGGGGTTTGAAGTCGTTATAACGGCCATGAAAAAAGTCCAGGCGGAAAATCCTGAAATTTTTGCACCCATCTCCAAATTTTTTGATGTGGATATTGAGGCCCGCCTGAATGACAGGGAAGCACATAAGGCCCTTTGGTATGAATATTAGCCAGAACAGTTAAATCAGTTAAGGGAGAAAGGCAAAGCCTTTCTCCCTTTTATTCTGCCCATGGAAAATCAATCAAAAATCTTCAAAATCTCCTTTATCATCAAATGGAATAACCTGGTCAGGCCGGACTTCACTTTTCCTTTGAGCCGGTAAGGCTTTAACTTTCCGGGGAATCGTCCTGGCTGTGGTTTGCCGATTTTGGTTTCCCTCTACTATTTCCAGCATGATACCTACCTTGCCGCTGAGTTCATCTGCCTGTGAGGATAATTCCTCGGAACCTGCTGCATTCTGCTGAACCACGGAATCCATTTCAGATACCGCCGTAGTCACCTGGGTAATCCCGTCAGCCTGCTCCTTGGAAGCCGAACTGATCTCGGCCACCAAGGCGCCGACCTTTGCCGAACTTTCCGTGACCTCTTTGAATGCCTCATTGGTTTTTTCAACAATGGCCGCACCGTCATTGACCTTCTTAACCGTCCCTTCAATCAATTCCGAGGTATCTTTTGCAGCGTCTGCCGCCCGCATGGCAAGATTTCGAACCTCATCGGCCACAACGGCAAACCCGGCACCGGCCTCTCCTGCTCTTGCCGCCTCAACAGCGGCATTCAGGGCCAGCAGGTTTGTCTGAAAGGCAATTTCATCTATGGTTTTAACAATTTTAGATGTTTCTTCACTGGCCTTGGAAATTTCTGCCATGGAATTGGTCAGATCCCCCATGGATTGATTGGCCTCAACCACAACACGGTTGGCATCCTGCATCAGGGTATTGGCCTGGTTCGCATTTTCAGCATTTTTATTGGTCATGCTTGAAATCTCTTCCAGGGTTGAAGATGTCTCTTCCAGGCTGGCGGCCTGCTGGGAACTGCCTGACGCAATCTGGCTGCTGGCCTGGGATACCTGCATGGAACCGGATGTCAAGGCCTCAATCACCTCCTGAAACTTTATCTTGACACTGTCCAGTTCCCTGGAGCTGAAAGTTTTCAACCCCTGGAAAATGGCCTTAAAAGGACTGGCCACGGAGTTGGCAAGAAAAAGAGAGACCAGCAGGGCCAGAACAATGGCCAGGGCAATCCCCCCGATAATCATGACCATGGAATTTTCTGAGGTTTTAATGGCATCGGCTTTCCGCTGACCCATGAGTTTTTGCTCTCTTTGGATAAAGGTCCCCACCTGGCCGCGGAATTTGTCAAAATATGCTTTCCCCCTGGCTTCGGCAACAAGATCCGCCATATCATCCATGGTTTTGGCATCCCCGATTTCACGTCTGAGTGCGATCTGGACCTCGGTTACGTCTTTCTGCCAGGCATCGATATTGGTTTTAATTTCGGATAATAGTTTAACCTGGGCCGGGTTGTCATCCACGGTCTTGGATAATTTTTCCACTAAATCTGAAAATCTTTGCCGGCCGCCCTTATACGGATCAAGAAAACCGTCTATGCCTGCAAGAAGATACCCCCTCATGCCGGTTTCCATATCAACCGCTGCCGCCAAAATCTCATTGGCCTCCATGATGACACTATAAGTATGCTCCACCCATTTATTTAAATCTTTGAATTTCTGAATATTCTCATCCGAGTCCAGCACCATGGCGTCGGCTGTTTTTTTCCGCTTTTCCATGAGCACGGCTTCCCGCTCAATAAAAGTCCCGATCTGGTTGCGAAACTTGTCAAAATATGCCTTTCCCTTGGCCTGCCCCACCAGATGAGCCATGTCGTTCATGGTCTTGGCATCTCCGATCTGCCGCCGAAGTCCGATCTGCACTTCGGTGACATCTTTCTGCCAGGCATCGATATTGGATTTCACCTCGGACAGCAGCTGAACCTGGGCGGGATTGTCATCCACGGTTTTGGAAAGCTGGGTCACCAGTTCATAAAACTTTTTTTGCCCGCCTTTGTAGGGATCAAGGAATCCCTCTTTTCCTGCAAGCAGATAGCCTCTCATCCCGGTTTCCATATCCACACCGGCGGCAACTATCTGATTGGCCGTGGCGATGACCGTATGGGTATGGTCCACCCATTTGTTGGACTGGGTCAAAGCCTTATTGGCGTTAATGCTGACAAACCCCAGTGCGATCATCAGAATCAATGTCACGCAACTGCCAAGGATAATTTTAAATTTCAACCCCATATTCTTAAACATTTCCCATCTCCTTTAGCATTTATTTTCTTAAATTTATGATACCGCCCCAAGCTGAGTGACTTCCTGCCGGCTCAATATCCGGTCGATATCCAGCAAAATTTTGACCCCTCCGTCTATTTTTGCCATCCCAAGGATATAATTTGTATCAAGGGATGTCCCAAACTGGGGCGGATCTTCTATATCTGCTTGCCCGATATTCAAAACCTCAGACACCGCATCAACCACAATCCCGATCTGCACCGTGGCTGAATCTGAATCAATTTCCACAACAATGATACAGGTCCGGTCCGTATAGGCGATGGCGTCCATTGCGAATTTGCATCTCAAGTCAATCACCGGAATCACCTTGCCCCTCAGGTTAATGACCCCTTTTACGAAATCCGGGGTTTGGGGCACAGAGGTGACCGGCATCATCCCGATGATCTCCTTTACCTTGAGAATACCGATCCCGTATTCTTCTTCTTTCAGGCAGAATGTCAGGTACTTACCGGTTTTAATGGTAGCCGCCTTGACAGCCTGGTCCATTGCCTCGGTTTCAGTGGCCATTTTCGATTCCCTCCTTAGTTTCGTTTATTAATTTTTCCTGTCCGGTTAATTTGGATAGAACATCACACAGGTCATTGTAAGTATCGTTTATGCAGGTAAAATATCTTGGGAAAAACTGATGGGCCGTGGACATTATGGATTTTGAATCATCCGGGAGAACCATGAGCAGACGCTTGTCCTCCATGAGATCAATCAGCCGGGTTAACGCCTTCAGTCTCATTTCGGAATCTGCAAACAAAATAAATATATCTGTATTGTAGTTAGCAACCTGCCTCAGTCTTGATTTGAGCCCATTAAAACTTTCAAAAATTTGTATGTCCTGATCTTGAAACCGCTGCACGATGATGTTCTTAAAATTTTCACACGCATGTGAAGAACCTTGATCTATATATAATATAAGATTCATAATTTTCCCTTAATGGCACATGGATAATATGTTTCATCACCTCCGGTTGAATACCACAAAGTAGCAATACAAATTACATGCCAATAAAAACAATGAAAAGAGTTTACATTTCAGATAGTTACAAAAACGACATTATCTTATTCATAGGACAAAACAGCTGTAAGGCAAGCCGGGCTAGCCCGAAAAAGAAGATAACATGTGAAAAACAAAGAAAATTTGGTGAATTGTCGCAGAAAGGGGACTGTCGCAAAGAAGAGACTGTCGCAGAAAGGGAGGTTTTCCAGGTCCCGTTTAAATGATTATTTTTAAATCGTATTGCTGGATAAGGCGATAAAGCTGGCTTCGTGAAAGGCCGGAAATCCTGCAGGCCTGTTTTATATCCCCTTTGCTCGAAGCCAGCAAATCACCTAGATAGGTATATTTTGTTTTTTCAATATGATCTTTGAATTTCAACGGTTGGTTTAAAGCAGATAGGCTTGTTGACTCGTCATGACCCTTTGGGAATTGGAGCCTGTTTCTAATGTTAACCCCACGGATATGACCCGGAAGATGATGGGGAAAAAGGATGCTGCCGGCCCCGGCCCTGCTGCAGACCTGATCCATGGTGTTGATCAGCTCTCTGACATTCCCCGGCCAGGCATACATCTGCACCTCTTCTGAAAATTCCTGGGACATTGTACATGGCCGATCTTTTCCCTGGCATTTTTTACCCAGCTGATTCAGGGCAATGGCTTGAATATCATTTTCACGATCCCTTAACGGCGGCAGATGAATGTGCATTGAAAATATCCGGAAAAAAAGATCTTCCCTGAATCGTCTCTGTTCTACCATCTTTTTCAAATCCCGATGGGTGGCACAGATCAGCCGGAAATCACTGCTGACTTCCCGGGTGCCGCCCACAGGTCTAAATTTTTTCTCTTGAAGCGCCCTGAGAAATTTTTTCTGAATACCCAGGGGAAGTTCACCCACCTCATCCAGAAACAGGGTCCCTTTATCCGCCATTTTCATCAACCCGGTTTTATCGGAGTCTGCCCCGGTAAAGGCGCCTTTGGCATGGCCAAAAAGCGTACTTTCAACTAAATGCTCAGGTAACGCCGTACAATCAACAACTACGAATTCGGCCCTGGACTGCCTGCTGTTTTTATGAATCGCCCGGGAAAAAAGCTCTTTCCCGGTTCCGGTTTCCCCTGTAATCAAAACGGAAATATCATTGATTGCGGCCCGGGAAACGCGCTCAAAGCATTTTACTATCAGCCGGCTTTCACCGATAATTCCCTCTTTATTGAATGGAATCTTCCGGTTTTGAGCCTGTTTTTGCCGCCGGTATTCCAATGCCCGGGTCAAAGAAAATTTAATTTCTTTATGGGACCCGCCGGCCCCGCCTTTCTGGATATAGTCCCAGGCCTTGGATTCCATGGCAAGTTCTGCACCGTCGGGATCACAGGTTCCGGTCATGATAATTATTTCCGGGGCCGATGGCAGCTCTTTTATCATCTTGATGGCTTCCAGGCCGTTTCCGTCAGGAAGATTGACATCAAGGAAGAGAATATCAAATTCATGGGAGAATAATTTATCAAGCCCCTGTTTCAATGTCAGGGAATAATCAACGCCAAGATCCATCCGCCCGAGTATTGATGCCATTGTCTTGCACACCTGAGGATCATCATCAATGATCAGAATCTTCGGCATACAAATCTCCTCCATTTTAGTTAATCCCCCTGTAATTTTCGCATGGGAGGTATTATACCAGCATTTCAACAGTTTTCAATACGATAGGCCTTAACCCAGAAACAGGCAAGGGGTCATGGAAACCTCCCATGACCCCTTGTTTCAATTTAGGCTGCCTCGGTTCAGCAGCCTATTTTTTTTCGTCTTTAACTGCAAACTGATCCTTGCCGGTCTGAAAAAAAGTGGCTTTCAGCCATTCAAATCCGAACTGAAGGAGCTTTACATCATCAGCTTTGATCTGGGCAATCTTCTCTTCCGGAATCTCATACCGGGTCAGGAAGCTGGATTCAAAAACAAAGGCCTTGAATTTGTCAATATTGTAGCAAACCATGAAAAACATCTGCTTGGCCTGTTCCGTCATCTGCATGTTCGCGGGAAGGGATTTTTTCCTGACCATAAGGTCCAGCCAGCCTTCGTTGACCTCGTCTCTGAGATCAACGCCCTGGTCTTCGCGCCAATCGGCCACGGTCCATTCCTGGTCTTCTTCAAACCCCTTGCAATGGGCCTCTTTGATGGAAAAAAAGAATTCATCCTTTTCCCCTTTTTCTCCTGAGTAACTCAGAGACCCCACGCCCAGTGGATAGTACCGACAGGTGGTGGGTCTGTCTTCATAGATAACACAGCCGTCTTTGTCTTCCACAAAGGGGCAGGACTGACGCTCATCATCCAGAAGTTTAAGGGTGACCACGGGCAGGTCGGCCTTCTCAAGAATATGGGGATCGGTGAACAGCGCCAGGAACTTTTCTGAAGTCATATCCAGCTTTTTGCGCATGGTCAGTATGTCATAGGGGGTGAGCATGATATCAATGCCCCGGCAGCAGTCGGTAAAACAGCTTACGCCTTTATGGCATTTAAATTTAAACCGGCTTTTCAGGCTCATCTGCTCGGGGGGGATTTCGGCAGCGTTTGCTGTTGCCTGGGTCTGGTTATTTTCGGTCTGATTATTTTCGGTCATGGTTTCCTCATCATTTTATAACGGATAATTCAAAGGTTTGGACTATACAAAAATAATATAATGATGTCAATCGGATAGACGCGACCAGCCCGCTGCCGCCCTATCTGTGGATTTCAATTCTGAAAAATTAAATTTGACATCTACACCATTCCTTTCTAAAACCTTAAAATTACTCAGACGTACTTCCATCCCAAGTGTTCAAGGAGCGATTATGAAGGTAAAAAAAGCTGTTTTTCCGGTAGCGGGTCTGGGCACCCGGTTCATTCCGGCCACCAAGGCCATGGCCAAAGAGATGCTCCCGGTTGTGGACAAACCTATTATCCAATATGCGGTTGAGGAAGCATTTGCCGCCGGTATTGAACAAATCATCTTTGTCACCGGCCGGGGCAAAAAAGCCTTGGAAGACCATTTTGACCGGAGTCTTGAGATCGAATCCATTCTGGAGGCCAAGGGCAAAACAGATCTCCTCAAGCAGATCAAGGAACTGGTGCCCAGGACAGGTACCATTGTCTATACCCGCCAGCATCAGCCCCTGGGGCTGGGTCATGCCATATGGTGCGCCCGGGACATTGTCGGGGATGAACCCTTTGCTGTACTCCTGGCAGACGACCTCATCCAGACCAAGGGAAAATCCGTTCTCAAAGAGATGGTGGAAAAATTTGACCGGTTCCGGGCATCCATTGCCGCGGTCATGGAAGTGGAAAAAGACCAGACCGACAAGTACGGTATCCTGGATGCCGGCCCCCTGGAAGGCGATATGGTAAAAATCCATGACATGGTGGAAAAACCCAAACCCGAAGAGGCCCCTTCCAACCTGGCCATCGTGGGCCGGTATATTCTCACCCCAAAAATCTGGGATTATCTGGGTAAAAAGGAAAAAGGAGCGGGCGGGGAAATCCAGCTCACCGATGCCATGCGACAACTTCTCACGGAACAGCCAATTTTCGGATATAAATTTAAGGGTACCCGGTTTGACTGCGGGGACAAGGCCGGCTTCCAGATGGCCAACCTGGCCTTTTCACTGGAGCGGCCGGACATGAGGGATAAGCTGATCAATTTTATCAAAGAGATCCAGAAAGACTTTTAGGAATCGTTTTACAAAACAACTTAATCTAAATTGTTTCCAACACCCCCTAATGGGTATTTTTTACAAAAACCCCTAATGGGTATTTTTTACAAAAACCCCTAATGGGTATTTTAAAAACAAAAGATCAAGTAATTTTGAAGCCGATCCTTAGGTTCTCTTATATATTTCAAACAGGGCAATGACCTTCTCCACATAGTCCTGGGTCTCTTTGAAGGGCGGAATCCGCTGGTACCGGTCCACGGCGGTGGGCCCGGCATTGTAGGCAGCCAGGGCCAGCTCCAGTTTCCTGTCGTACCGGGTCAGCAACCGGCTAAGATAACGGGTGCCGCCCATGATGTTCTGGGAAGGGTCAAAGGGATTGGATATATTCAGGGCCCTCTCATTTTCCGGCATGATCTGCATCAGCCCCCGGGCCCCCATTTTTGAGACAGCCCTGGGATTGAAATCGGATTCAGCTTTGATAACGGCCTTGATAAGCGCCGCCTCAACCCCGTAAGTCTGGCCGGCCTTCCTGATAATGGGATCATAGACCTTGGGCACCGGCCGGCCGCTCTTTTTCCGCCACGTTTTTTTTTCCCTCATATAAAGGATAAATCCTTCTGTAGCGGGGGTATTGGTGAAATGAACCACCCCCTCGGCATCTATATATTTATAGATATGGGCCGGGACGGCAGGCGGCAGAACCATTACCTGGGCCAGACATCCCAACATGAGGAGGCCGACCCGGAAAATGAAACTCTTATTTTGGATTTTTTTTATCAATCCGCTCCCTGTATTCCTTTAAAACCAGTTTCTCTGGAAACCGGGGCTTGGAAAGATATTGCCCCATGTTATCCAAAAATGTATTCACAAGGCCCTCAAGGATCTCGTCTTTTTCATGGTCCATGATCATATTCCGTTCCGACCGGTATTCGTAGACAATTGGGGAACCCAGGGTTTCCAGAATATCTTCAAAGAGATCATCCGTGACCGGTTCCGTGACGAACAATGATTTATCAACGGGAATTTCCATTTTCGCGGTCATGACCACCACACAGGCATCTTCAGCTATTTTCCTGGAATCATCAAAAATGTCAAGGCAATGGTTATTTTCAAGTTCAATTCGTTTATATGGGGCTTTTTCCATGTGTCAATTTTTTCCTTTACGCTTAAAACAATTCAAGCTGAATTTCCGTTTTTTTCTTTTTCCGCCCAGGTTTTACCGACCTATCGTAGCGGGCCAGTTCTTTTTCAATATCATCAATAAAACAGGACCGTTCCCGGGATTTATCCAGGCCGAATATGCGTCTTTTTTTGGCATATGTCAAACAAAGAATATCCATGGCCCGGGTCATGGCCACGTAAAAGAGCCGCCGCTCTTCCTCCATGTCCTCCACGGTTTTTCCGTCCCTGGCATAGGGAATCACTCCGGTTTCACATCCCGTGACAAAGACCACGGGAAACTCCAGCCCCTTGGCCCCATGCATGGTCATGAGCGAGACTTTTTCCACCCCTTGATCCAGAAAATCCTGGTCCTGGTCCAGCCGTAATCCGTCCAGAAATTCCCCCGGAACCGGGTAAAGAGCAGCCAGATCCGTGAGCCGGATCCAGGCAACGGACAGGGCCTCGTTCCCGTCTATTATTGACGGGATATCCAACACCTGGGAAATGTTCGTCAACAGCGTAATGCTGTCCCCGGACAATAGTGAGTTGGATAAAAACACCTTTACCCCGTCTTTACCCAGGGCCCTGGCCAGGATTTCGTCATCCCCCCGGGTTCCCCGATTCAGAATAAGTCTGAGGGCACTCAAGGCCTCTCGTACCCCATCCATGTCCAGCCATTTTTCCCGATCAGCGGTCTGAAAGGGAATGCCGGCTTTTTCAAAGGCCCGGGCAAAGGCCTGGCACTGCCGCCGGGTCCGGTAGAGCACGGCAAAATCCCGGAATGCGTATTCTTTCCCGGCATCGGGGTTGAGGCTGCCGTCTCTGCCCGTATCCATGGACAAAAAGGAAAGCCCTCCCACCAGATCCTCGATCATTTTGCCCACGGCCACAGCTTCGGCGCTTTCCGACGGACTCTCCTTGATCACCACCTGCTGGGCATTGTCCATGGCGGAATAGATCTTTCGGTCTTCATTCACCACCCCGTTCTTAGTGGTAATCATCTGAAAGGACGCATCCAGAATGGTCTGGGTGGACCTGTAATTCTTTTTCAGCCGGATATGTTCACACCCTGGATAATCATGGACAAACCGGTTGAAAAACCGGTTGTCCGACCCACGGAATCCGTAGATGGACTGGTCCGGGTCCCCGATAACCAGGATACGGCTGTCCATTGCCAGAAGCGTCACCAGCTCATATTGGCCCAGGTTAAGATCCTGGTATTCATCCACAAAAATATGGGAAAACCGGTCTTGGATCCTGCCGCAGATATCCCCGTCACTGGATATCATATCAAAACAGAGAAAGATGAGGTCCTCAAAATCCGCCAGTCCCCGCTCCCGGCAAATCCGGTCATAGGCGGCATACAGGGCAGGAAGGATGCCGGCCTGTTCAGACGCCACCTCTGAAAGGTCATCCCTTGGTCCCAAAAGCTGTTGTTTGCACATGGAAATCTGATTATCCACCTGCCGAAGCACTCTTTTGGAGACTTTCTCCGGAATTACTGATTCAGCGGCCATACCCAGAACCTCCATGCGCAGATCATCTTCCATAAGGGCCCGGCTGAACCCGGCATAGGTTTTGAGCATCTGAAGGCAGAAACCGTGGAAGGTGGCTGCCAGAACCGGATCGCTTTGCCGGGGCAAAAATCTGTCTATCCGCTGGGACAGTTCTTTGGCGGCCTTGTTGGTAAAGGTCAGGGCCAGGATATTCCCGGGATCCACCCCCTGTTCAGAGACCAGCCATGCAATCCTGGCCGTCAGTGTCCGGGTTTTTCCCGTGCCCGGCCCCGCCTGGATCAGCACCGCCTTTGCCCCTGATTTCACGGCCTGCTCCTGTTCGGGATTCAGGCCGTCAAGGAGCCCGGAGGGAGAAACGGCCTCTGGCTTGGGTACCTTTTGTTTCCTCAGTTTCACTTTGGGCCCGTGTTGATTTTTTTTAGGAGACACCACCTCTTTTGTCTTTTTTTTTGGGGGCAGGGTAAAGAACAGATTTCTCTCCCCCCTTATCTCTTCTTTTTCCTCCCGGGTGAAAAGGTTCACCGTCCCGTATTCCCCGTCAAATCCCGGGTCAATGTGGAGGTCTCCCTCCCGCATTTTTTTGACAGCCTCGGCCAGGAGGGGCACACCGGCCCTGTCGATTTCCTCAAAGGTTTTCTGGGTAAGAATTTCCAGCTCAGGCCCCAGGGCCTCAACGGCCTTATTAAAATACCCGGTAACTTTCTTGGTCTTTGGCCCCACCTCAAAAATTTCGGAAAGGATATCGGCCAGGGGCACCACATAGGAATGGGGGTGGCGGTTGTCCGGCATATAGCCTTCGGGCCTGTCTGCCAGCTCCCGGACCCGGTAGAGCACTCCCAGGGTCATGGGCTTGCCGCATTCCGGACAGATACCGTCCAGGGCTGCGGTTTCGTCTGGATTCATCCGGACATTGCATTTGCGGTGGCCGTCATAATGGTATTTGCCCTGATCCGGATACATGTCCAGGGTCCCTTGATAGGCCTTCAGGTCATGGGTTTCCAGGGCATTCCGCAGGGCGGAAAAGGCCAGGTCCGTATCAAAAACAGAGGCATTCCGCCCCAGGTACCCTGGGGAATGGGCATCAGAGTTGGAAATCAGACGAACCCGATCCAGATTTTTCACCCGCCAGTTCATGGGGGGATCAGAAGATAGCCCGGTTTCGCAGGCAAAGATATGGGAACTTAAATCCTTGAAGCACTCTTCAATAGTATCGAATCCGGATTTTGACCCGAACATGGAAAACCAGGGGGTCCAGATATGAGCCGGGACAAAGAATGCCCCGTCCGAGGTTTCCAGCATAATTTCAAGAAGATTCCGGGCGTCCAGCCCAAGAATAGGCCGGCCGTCGGACTTGATATTGCCGATGGCATCCAGGCGGGCGTTAAATTTTTTAGCCGTCTCGATATCCGGCATATAAATCAAATTATGGTTCTTCCGGACCCTCTCCTCTTTCTTGTAAATATTGGAAATTTCAGCCTGGAGGATAAAACGGACCTCTCCCCGGCAGGAGGGTGGAATATCCGGATCAATGGTTTGGGCAATCTCTTTTTTCAGGGAATAGAGCCCCGGTTCGGTCTGTTCAAGTTTGGTTTCCAATTCCGCCATCCAGGCCGGATGGGTAAAATCTCCGGTGCCCACAAGGGAAATACCCTTGACCTGGGCCGCATGATAGAGATTTTCCAGATCCAGATTTTTAGCCGTGGCCCGGGAGTATTTGGAATGGATGTGCAGGTCCGCTATAAATTTCATTTACATTGCCTGTAATATTTTAAATATTGATTCAGGGAATTATGTACATGATTTCCCCTTAATTTAAAAGACGGATTCTGATAAAGAAAGTGGATACGGAACCGTTTACAGGAGTTATGATATGGACAAGGCCGCTGAAGATACCATTAAAAACTGGATCCCCCAAAATGATATTTCCGTCTCCATACTGGAGACAGACCACCCCGAACAGAAAACCTTTACCCGGTTTGCTGAAAAATGGGCAAAACTCTCATCAACAATTGGATGGGAAACCGCCGAATCCGACGCCACCCTGCCTGGGTTTGCATTAAAGGGAAACATCATTTATTCGGCTCTCCCCATGGAACGGGAACTGGCCCCGTTTTTAAACGGCCTTGAAACACTTGGTACGGTCCCTTCCCTGTTCACGGGAATTCTATCCGATACGGCAAGAAATCTGCTGGACCAGATACAGCTACCCTGTGACCTCACCCTATATATCGCCCTCCAATGTCCCCACTGCCCGGCCATGGTGGACACCCTCATCCCTTTGGCAGCCTACTCGGACAAGATCCGGCTCCACATCATTGACGGCTCCCTGTTTCCGGGACAGGCCCAGGCAGATCAAGTCATGGCCGCCCCCTGTCTGATCCTGGACAAGGGGTTTAGGTGGACCGGGGCCGTACCCGACACAGAAATACTCGCCATGATCCTCAACCGTAATCCCGCAGGACTGGGGAAAGGCACCCTGCAAAACATATTGGAAGACGGGGATGCCGACTGGATAACCCGTGAAATGATTCAGGCGGGCAAAATTTTTAAGGGGTTTATGGGCCTGATCCTCCACCAAACCTGGTCCGTGCGCCTGGGGGCAATGGTGGTGGTGGAGTCCCTGGCAGAACAGGCCCCTCAACTGGGGCTGACACTTGCGCCTGCATTGATTGAAAAATTTGAAGGCCAAGATATCTCCACCCAGGGAGACATTCTCTATGCCCTTGGGGAAATCGGAAGCCTTGAAACAAAGGCGTGGATACGGGAATGTGCAAAAGGCCTGGAGCATGCAGATCTCAAAGAGGCTGCCATGGATGCCGTTGAGGCCATTGAATCAAGGCTTGCACTTTAAGAACAACATCAATAGGTTGTGGTCGTTACGGTCAGGGCCTGAAGCCTGTCCCTGGCAGCCATGACGACTGAATCATCCTCATCTTTTTCGATCATCTGCTCCAGCAGATTCACATCCGTGGTGTTGCTGACAAATTTAATCCGCACCTTGGGGTTTGAGTGCAGATACTTTGGGACAAAAAAATCTGAAAAACGCATGACATCCTCCCTTATAATTTATGATTGTATCACAAGGGATCAGATGCTTTTTCCACATACTTCCTGATCAATTCAATGGTCACATCTCCCATGGACCGCCCTTTCTTTACCGCCGTTAACTTGAATTCTCTATGAAGGTGTTCCGGCATTCTTAAGGTCAACTGTTTCACCTTGTCTTTTTCGCTCATGGAATCCTCTTAATATAACCGTCTTAATTTTAAGATGTATTCATCCGACCCCGCCACTGATTCTATAAAGACATAAAAATGCCTATATGTCAAGATGTAACAATGAAATTTTTCTTTGCACTTAAATCATTCTCCGGCAACTGAATTTATGATATTGAGTGTGGAAAAAAATCATAGGAGAAACATATTATGCCCCATATAATTGTAAAGCTTTTTGCAGGCAGATCCGAAGCCCGGAAAAAAAACCTCACCCAGAACATCGTAAAAAGTGTTATGGAGGCCACCGACTGCAGCGAAGAGGTGGTTTCTGTGGCATTTGAAGAATTTGAACCCGGAAAATGGGCTGAAACCGTATATAAAAAAGACATCCTAAACGGCCCGGGAAAATTGTATAAGGCACCGGGCTATGACCCCTTTGCCGAAAAAGAGGATAAAGAGAAAGAAGATGATAAAAGGGAGGATAAGCCGGACCTCATGGCCTATGTCCGGGGTGCGTCGGAGCAGGCAGCCAAGGAGGATACCGGCGGGATCTTCAACCCCATGTCCTGGCTGGACATAGAGCTGGAGGACAATCCCCACACCTTTGACACATTCTTTGACACCCCTTGGAACCAATTGTCCGACAATGAAAGGGGGGAACGAATGGCGGCCATCCGCAAGGTCTTATAGGATGAAAGAGTTAATTAAAAAATACGGACTCGCACCCCATCCCGAAGGCGGGTACTTTAGGGAAATCTACCGGTCGGGCATCTGCCTTGAATCTCCGGCCACAAAAACCATGCGCAATGCCGCAACCCATATTTATTTTTTGCTGACAGCCGGACAGGTCAGCCGCTTCCACCAGGTGGTCCATGATGAACTCTGGCATTTTTACCAGGGCGCCCCCCTCCGTTTGATCCAATACGACGGCAACAGAATCAAAGAGGAGGTTATCGGACCCGATGAGGGCTACCTGTCGGTGGTACCGGGAAATGTATGGCAGGCCGCTGAATCCACGGGGGCATACAGCTTGGTTGGGTGTACAGTGGCGCCGGGTTTTGATTTTGAAGATTTTTCATTTCTAAGTGATGCACCCCGGGATATGGCCAGATTCACTGCCACACAGCCTAAATTCAAGCGGTTTCTTTAACAAAATTCTTCTGGATCAAAATGAAATAATCAGGGAAAAATGAATCCTGTGGCGCCTGTGGGCAATACTGGCTGAATCCAGATCGAACCGTCATCCGAGCCCTGGGATACCGGTCTCTGCCAAGTTCTGCCCCAAAGCCGAAGTAGTGCTGATTTTTCACACGATCACTAAAGACCATATCACCCATCACATGCTGGTCTTGCGCCTTTGACCATGCCCAGGGACTATCTTTGGCCCATGCATTTAAAGAAAAGATCCCCTCTTGGGTGCCAAGAACCAGCCCGACACCAAAAAAGACATTCCTGATGTCCTTCATTCATCCGAACATTGACAACCCCAGGTTCAGCCCCCATACTTTTATAACAAATGAACTAACTTAATTTTTATGGAGAATTTCCCGATGAAAATAATTCACTATACTAAGATCCCCCCCATTGCCATGAATAATGAACAGGTCAAAAATGTAGCCGGCAGAGTATTGATCGGCAGAGAGGAGGGGGCGTCCAACTTCTGCATGCGCCGATTTGAAATCGGTGTCCAGGGTTTCACCCCCAAACACAGCCATGACTGGGAGCATGAAGTATGGGTGCTTGAAGGCAACGGAGAGGTGTTCATGGAAGATACCTGGCACGCCCTGACACCGGGCACGGCTGTTTTTGTTCACCCCAATACGGAACACCAGTTCAGGAACAATTCGCCTGCCCCCTTTGCCTTTCTCTGCCTGGTTCCCTCACAGGCTCCGGAGATTTAGGATGGCCCCCAGGACCTGTGTCACCCCGGAGGGCCGATTTTCCGTGGGCATCCATGATCCCGGTTTTGAGGTGGTAAACCTAAGAAAAAACACGGTTATTTCCCAACTGGGCCGACTGCCCGAGGGCCAGGCCGTGGAAAACCATATCAACTTCCCCACTTCCACGGTGCAGGCGGACAAGACAGACCGGATCTATGAAATTGCCAATGCCTTTCCCTTCAGGGGCTGCACCTTTATCAATTCCGCCTGGGCAGACCGCCGTGCAGGAAAGCCCGAAGCCGTAGCCCTGCCCTCCCGGCCGAACTGCTCCCTCACCGGTGCCCTGGAAAAATGGCAGGCCGAAACCGGAACTAAAGGGGCTGGGATTCCGCATCTCCTGAATCTTCTGCCCCGCCCCATCCTTCTGGCCCTGGCCCAAGCCTCCACAGATCCAGAGGAACTGGCGGCCCTGGCCGCAAAATCCTGCACCTTTCTCTATGACGACGGACAAGACGGCCCCCCCACCGGCATAGCCTTTATGGAAACAGAACCGGGCAGGCAGATGCCCCGGATCCATGACCATGACCTATACGACATCCTGGGCAACAACCCCTTTCTGCCCGATGCTTATAAAGAGGTTATGGTGTTGCGGCCCGGCATCCAGGGTAACAGCGAGATCATAGGGGAGGCCGATTCCGGCACCCATGTCTTTGAGTACTTACGGCGGAACTCCTATATTCCCTGGGGCCATTTTGCATCCAACATGGCCAACGATGAAATCCGGTACAGCTCCAACGACCTAACTCAGGCAGACATGGCCGGCATCCGCCACCTCTACTACCAGCGAATCTATGTCCGGACGGCAGAACAGCTGGGCATTGATCTGCCGGCAAAAAACCGCCCCCTCTCCCCGGAGGAACTTGAAACCCTGAGGCGGGAAGTCTGCACGGCACTGGATAAAAAAACCTCCGGGGATCTTTTTTTAAACGCCACACTCTGGGGATGGAATTACGGATTCGGCTTTGCCCAGTCCGGCCACAGGCTGCACGCCTCCCACCAGATGATCCATCAGCAGAACGCCATGGTGCCCAAGGCAGTGACGGACAATTCGGACACCCCATATGACTGCTTTTCCTGCGGTGACCTGGTCACGGATTTTATTCGGGAATTCAAGGCGACCCACGGGAAAGATTTCTTCCCGGCCTATATCCGGGCCATCCGGACCAATGAACGGACAGACGGAATAAAAGATCTGCCCGCCTCTCTCGTGGTCTATGAAGATGAAAACGTCGTACTATTTGCCCCCAAGGCCCAGATCAGTGAATGGGAACTCCAGCTCATGACCAAAAGCCCCTGCGCCCACATCCTGGATGCAGACACTGCAACCAGAACAAGCCTGGACCAGGCAATGCTATCCGGGGTGCAGGCCCTGGAAACCCTGGGGGCCCAGATGGTCACCAGCGTTGAGTTTTCCGGCCGTTTCAACACCCGGGAAACAGGCCAACATCTTATCTATTCATTCATCCCCAGACTACCCTATGCACCTGGAACATTTTCCGAGGCCCAGCTTCGATGGATATCCGGATGCTATCCCGAAGACTTTGCCCTGGCCTGCCGAAAGACATTGGCAGGCAAAACACCATAAGGAGGAGCCATGATTCTTCACGATTTCATTTATGAATGGGACGGAAAAAGTAGGTCCGGAAAAGCCCCAATCACATGGTGGCCCGGTGCCTACAGGGTGAGGATAGTGACCCTGGGAGACGAAGAAAAAGGCATCCGATACCTCTTTCCCACAGCCGTATTCTTAAAAGGGGTAAAGACCGGAGCCGTTATGAATACCTCCCTGAAAAACTATATCCATAATTTTGCCGAAAAAATTTCCCAAAAATATAACCTGGATGTCCATAAAACCCTGTGGGTAGAGCTGGAAGACAAAATCAGAATCGCCCACCTCAATCCGGACCGAAAGCTCACGGACAAAACCCTTTATTCTTTTTCCTGGCGCCAGGCCCGGCCCAATGAACTGGTCATGTTTTCCCCATTTATCCGGGACATCCACCCCTTACCCTTAGCTGATTAAATCTATTTACAAATGACACCATATACAGAAATTGCAGACCGCATATGCCGGGATAACCATGTGTTTCACCGGGAGATCTGGCTTGAACTGGCCCATACACCGGATGAAGATATTTTTCAACTCATGGCCGGAGCCGACCTCATCAGACGAAACAGATTTAAACCGGGGGTACACCTTTGCGCCATCAACAATGCCAAATCCGGCAAATGCTCCGAGGACTGCCGGTTCTGTGCCCAGTCCAATGCCCATGACACAAAAATAGAGACCTACCCCCTCAAGAATGAAAACACCCTTTTCCAATCCTTAGAAGCCATGGTTCCCACCCCGGTTCACCGGTATTCCCTGGTGACCAGCGGCAAGGGGCTGAATTCAGAGGGGGTAAACCGGATTGCCCGGGCCGTATCCCTGGCCGCAGAATTTCCACAGCAGTATTGCGCCTCTCTGGGCATCCTGGCGGAAACGGATTTTCAAACCCTGAAATCCGCAGGGGTCAGCCGGTACCATCACAATATGGAAACCAGCCGAAGCAATTTTCACCGGATATGCACCACCCATACCTATGAACAGCGGATCAGAACCATAAGAAATGCAAAAAAGGCCGGGATGTCCGTCTGTTCAGGCGGAATTTTCGGAATCGGGGAAACCGTGGACCAGGTGGTTGAAATGGCCATGGACTTAAGAGAACTGGATGTGGACGCCCTGCCCCTGAATTTTCTCACCCCCGTAGGAGGAACGCCCCTGGCGGACCAGGAACTGTTATCCCCCCTGGCCTGCCTGAAAATAATTGCGCTGTTCAGGTATATGCTCCCGGAAAAGGAAATTATCATCTGCGGAGGCAGGCTGAACAATTTAAAAGAGCTTCATCCCCTGGTCTTTTTTGCCGGTGCATCAGGCATAATGACGGGATCTTACCTGACCACCAGCGGCAACCAGATGGACATGGATCTGAAAATGATTTCCCGGCTGGGGCTGAAGGTCCGTCCCCCTTCCTAAGGTTTTTATTTGATTTTTAAACCTATTCTGTGGTTTATTGGCTGCATTGTTAACTGATCAACAGACATTTGGGAAATCGAAATACATCCATGACAACCAGACAGGAAAAAAGTGCGCAATTCATTCGGAACGCCGTTGCCGGAAGCATGATTCCCCGGAATCAGATTGCCAACATCTCGGGACTGACCAACACCTATATCCGCGACCTTGAACAGGGAAACATCGCAAATGTAAGCCGGGATAAGCTGCTTAAATTTTCAACGGCCGTGGGCCTGGATCTTGAAACCATAGATGATCTGCTTACGGTGTTTGACCGGTCCAAACTGACCACCGATGATATTCCTCTCTTTATTGAAAATGCAAAAAAACAAAAACCGTCCAGCAGCCTGCACACGGCCCGGGATTTTTTCGGATATGAACTGCTGCTGCTGGCCACGGAAAGCCTGTCAGGCCCGAAGGTCATTAACACCAACCATCCCTCTGTAATTCTCCAGCCCGAAGAACTCAGGATGGCCTTTCTTGAAAAGAATCCCAGGCACCATCCCATTCACAATGAATTGAGGCGGGCCATCGGCCGGGAGCGAAAGGAAAACCTCATCCGGCAGCTTGAAAAATATGATATGCACCACTACATCAGCAAACAGGCACTTGAACACTATATTCTGTCCTGTTGCGATCCCAGGGAACGACGGCTCAAGGCAGAGCATCTTCTGAATATACGGGATTTCATCGCCGCCTACCCCAGATTCAAATGCCACCTCACCGATAGAGAGACCGGTTTCAACTGCCTGCTCAAGTATTCAGAGACCCAGGGGGGAACCGAACGGGTCTTTTTCTACACCCATGACATCTCTCTTCTTCAGAGGCAGCTCACCGGGCAGATCATAGGTTTTTACACGGGAAACAAGGTTATTATTGAGCAATTCAAGAAAGATGTGGACATCGTGAGAAACGGAATTCTTTATGAGTACCAGCACCCGGAAGCCCTGGCCCGATATATTACGGATCTGGTTGCCAGGGCTGCCGGCTGAGTGGAAACCGCCCCCGGAATTCAGTATCCCCGGGACGGCTTAAAGGCCTTACCCCAGAAGGGTTAATGCCGTTTCGCAGAAGAGTTCCACCCCTGTGATCAGCACCTCTTCGTCAAAATCAAACTTACTGTTGTGGAGGGGAGCAGATCCAGGCCGGCCCGTACCCAGAAAAATAAAGCACCCCGGCGCCTTTTCCAGGTAATAGGACATATCCTCCCCGCCCATGGTGGATTCCGGGGCCACGACATTTTCCTCCCCTACCACCCTGGCCGCACACCTTCCAGCCAGCTCAGCCATTTCAGCGTCATTGACTGTGGGCGGATACCCGGGCTTGTAATCCAGGGTATATTCAGCCCCCATGGATTCACAGACCCCTTTGATGATCGTCTCCATCCGCGCCGGCCATGCCAGCCAAATCTCCCGGTCAAAGGTGCGGGTGGTTCCCTTGAGCGCCACGGAATCTGGAATGATATTGTAGCTCGAGCCCCCGGTAATGCTGCCGATGGTGACAACAGTGGGGCTGATGGGACTCATCTGGCGGCTGACGATACGCTGGAGGGCATTGATAACCTGGGCGGCCGTATCAACGGGATCAATGCAGAAATGGGGCATGGCCCCGTGGCCGCCCTTCCCGGTGATGGTCAGATCAAAAAAATCCATGGCCGCCATGAGGGGGCCTTCCTTGATCCCAATCTTTCCCTTGTCCAGGGCTGGCCAGAGATGGGCCCCCAGGGCGTAATCCACATGGGGATCTTCCATGACACCGGCTTCAACCATTGGTTTTGCACCCCCGGGACCCTCTTCCGCCGGCTGAAAAACAAATTTAATCCGGCCGTTGAGCTTATCCCGCATTGAATTGAGCACCAGAGCGGACCCCAGTACCATGGCCATATGGCCATCATGGCCGCAGGCATGCATGAGACCCTCATGGGTTGAGGCCCAGGCAAGGTTGGTCTCTTCCTGAATGGCCAATGCATCCATATCCGACCGGATCATCAGGGTTTTCCCCGAACCCGCACCAGAGCCATTCCCTGTCATAAGGCCGGTGAGGCCGTATTGGGCAATCCCGGTTTTAATATCAAGGTCCAGTTCCCTGAGCCGGCTTTCCACAAATGCGGATGTCTTGCGCTCCGTGAATGCGGTCTCGGGAATCCGATGCAGGGCATGGCGATACTCTATAATTGTTGATTTATACTTCTCAACAATGGACTTCAGTTCAGTCATATCTAGTTTCCATTTATACCGGACCGGGACAGACCGTCCCGGTCCGTTTATTCATTAAGGAATCGTTACAAAATAACTTGATCTATATTGTTTCCCCCCCCTTAAAAGACTGCTTAAAGCGGCGGATATTTTCAAAACAAAAATTCAAATAATTTTGGAGCCGATCCTAAATCGCCTATAATTCCACGTACTGCCGGACATGGGCCTTGTCCATGGGTTTTGTCAGATAAGAGACAACCACCAGCACCAGGATATTCAACAGCAGCCCCTGGAGGCCGGCATGGACGCCGGCAAACTTGGGTATCAGCTTTAAAACAATGAGATAATTAAAGACAACACCGGTAAGGACACCGCAGATGGCACCGGCCTTTGTGGCCCTGGGCCAGAAAAAGGTGGCGGCCGTCAGGGGAAGCAGCTGGACAATTGAACCATAGGAGCCCAGAAGCAGGGAGACCAGGGTCTGTCCGCCGAACACGGCCACCAGATAAGAAACAAGACCGAAACCAAGAACAGATACCCGAATCCAGAGGGTGGCAGAGGCTTCGCTCTGGGGCTCTTTTTTCAGGGCCTGGACCAAATCCTGGGCAAAGATAGAGCCTGCCGCATGGGTGATGGTGTCCTGGGTGGACATGGCCGCAGCCAGAGCGGCGGCCAGGACCAGACCCACGGCCACAGGACCGAAATTCATATTGGCAAACATCCAGGGAAGGATGCGGTCGGGTGCGCCCAAGGTTTCAGGATCCACCTGCATGATCCCTGCAAATCCGATGAAAAGAACCGGCACCAGGAAAATGGCAAAGGTCGGATACCAGACAATGGTCCGTTTCAGGGTCCGTTCGCTTTCCGCGGTATAGGCTTTCATGAACAGGTGGGGCCACATTGAAAATCCCAGTACAGAAACGATAACAGCTGTCGAATACTCCACATACCCCATTTTTGTGCCCGGGCCTACCAGGAGGTGGGTGGGCATTCTTTCAGCAATCTGCTGAAACATATTGGTGGGACCGTCATAAAGGGAATAAGCAAAATAAAGCCCTAAGGTCCAGGCCGTGACCACCATGAACACGCCCTGGAACACATTGGTCCAGGCCACAGCCCGGACGCCCCCGAAAAAGACGTAGGCCACAACGACAATATAGGCGATGGCTGCACCGGCCCAGAAAGGGATCCTGCCGCCGGATGCAATTTCAAATACATAGGCGCTGCCCTTCATCTGGAGGGTGATGTACTGGACAAAGGCCAGGATGGAGACCGCGGCCACAACAACGGAAAGCGCTTTAGACTGGAAGCGTCCGGCAAAGAGCTGGGCCTGGGTCACATAGTTGAACTTCTTTCCGGCCCTGGCCGCACGGGGGCCCCAGATCCACCAGGGAACCAAGCCGAGAGCACAATATCCCATGATGAAAAAAGATGCCGCGCCCTTGGAGTAAGCCCATCCGGGTCCGCCAAGGTAGGCAAAGGCGGAAAAGATAGCCCCACCCATAAGAAAATAAAGGACCACAAATCCCAGGCTGGAATCAGCCGTTATATATTCCTTGACCGAACTGTCCCTTCCTCTGCCGGCAAATGAGCCAATAAAAAATACAATTATCAGATACACGATGATAACTGCCATGGTAATCATCCAGTTCATTTGTCACCCCCCATATCGGACTCGCCGAACTCTTCTTTGGGCTCCATTGCATACATGACCGCAAGGGCAATAAATTCCAGCACAATAAGCATCACCACTGTGAACATCCCAAAGGGCATGCCCAGGATAATGGGTTCAACACTGTTGGCGAAAACCCAATAACAGGCCTGACCCAGAACAATGAGGCTGAGTACGGTGAAAAAAAACAACCCCTTCCGCTTTTCCTTAGGAGGGGTACCCTCCTTAAAAATCACAACCCCATAGCCGGTGTCTTTTTGATCATTGTTCATACGCTTTTTCCTCTAATTAATTAAAAGCAAAAAATATTAATTACATTTAATATTAATATGTATTGTATTAAATCTTTATATTAAGAAAGTTTAATATGTCAAACTAAAAATATTATTCCTCAATAAAGGTAGAGAGTTGGAAAAGAGGGCTTAAAATGCAAAAGCTGCTGCACCCAAGGGCACAGCAGCTTTTTTTACTCTATTTAAATTCTTTATTTAGGGCGTCATTTCATACGCATCAATGAGAGAATAGACATGATCTTTTAATACAGTCTCAAACCGTTCCGGATTGGCATCCGGACGTTTGAGCATCTTCATGCAGGCAGCTTGCTGGGCTTCGGTGCTGGTGGGCTTTCCGTAGAGTTCCAGGCCGTAATCGGAAAAATCTCTGACCATAAAATCAAATATCTGATCCAGAACCGCATCATCCACATTCTCCATGGCAGCACTTTCAATGATCAGCTGACCATAAGCCACCAGGGTGAAAATTTCGCCTACAGCCAGGAGATAATCAAAGTCATTCATCATCTGGTCTTTGAGTTCCAGGCCGGAAGCGATGAGGAACTCTTCATAGGCCTTGATCTGCTCCTTGAAGATATTGATATTGGGCAGATCCTTGCTGTCATATGCTTTTTTGTAATTCTGAAACTGGATCTTGGCATACCCACGGGTGGGGCCCTGCTGGAACAGGTAATCATCATTTTCCCCGCCGTTAAGCCTGGGCACTTCGTCATATTCACCCGGATTAAAGAAATAGGAGGGGATTAGTTTGACGATGAGGGCCATGTTCACGTGGCGGGTGCCTTCAAGTTTGGGGAATCCACGAAGTTCGATCACGGCCTGCTCAAAGTAGGTATCCTTTTCAAATCCCCTGGCGGCAATGATATCCCATAGCAATTCATGGACCTCTTCACCCTGGAGGGCTACCTTCATTTTCATAATGGGGTTGTAGAGCAGATACCGTTTATCTTCGGCAGAGGCGCATCTCATGTAGTCCGTTGCCCGCAGGCCAAACAGCTTCATGGCGGCCAGGCGGCTGTAGGCATCCACAAAAAGTTTTTTCACATGGGTGAATTCGGTGACGTATTTTCCGTAAAGGTTCCGCTTGGCAGCATGGTTCAATGCCTCGTAAAAGGAATGGGTCACAATGCCTGTAGCACCGGAACCGATGTTGAATTTGCAGATATTGATGGTGTTGAGCATATCATCCCAGGCCTTGGAACCCCGGGAAAGAATTTCGGCTTCGGTAATGGGATAGTCATGAAGGTTGAACTCGGACACATAATTTTGGGCCCAGATCACATTTTGGACACACTCGTATTTTTCATGTTTTGAATCCACGGCAAAAAAGACATAATCATCGGTGCCGTCGACCTTTCCAAATACCGTTATAATGCCGGCTTCGTTGCCGTTTCCAATATAATATTTGGAGCCCCGGGCCAAATAGGTGCCGTCTTTCTGGGGGTAGAGTTTCATGGAAGAAGAGTAAATATCCGCCCCGTGTTCCTGCTCGGACAGGCCAAAGGCGCAAAGGGGATTTTCCCTCAGCTTTTCAACGGCCTTATGTTTGAATTCTTCATTGTCTCCCAAAAATACCGGATCAAGCCCCAGGGTGGACACATGGTACATGTACCAGTAAGCCGTACCGTAGAACCCGCATATTTCGGAAAACTCATACATGCGGTAGGTGCTGTAATACTGGTCTTGCTCACCATACCCCTTGGGCAGGAACAGGGTCTCAAAGATCTTTTCTTTCTTGACGAATTCGGCAAAATCATAAGTAAAATCCCGTGTCCGGTAATCTTCCTTCATCTTTTTGTGCCCTTTGGACTCAAACCAGTCAATAGTCTTGACCATGATCTCTTTTGAGCGTTCATCCGGGTAATTTCTGTCCTGGTACTTTTTGGGATTTAATAACAACATGTGGATACCTCTTTTTCTTTTATGTTATTTTAAATAAAGTTTGCACACCAACTTATTCCGGTTAAAAATCAATCAAAAATCAAGTCCCGAAGAAACCGCTTCAGCAGAATCCTTTCTTCGGGCTTAAATTCAGATAACAAATTTTCGTTTGCCTCTTTTCTCACATCTATCAATTCGGTTTTCATTTGGTTGGCCTTTTCCGACGGGAAAATGCGGTGAATCCGTTTATCGTCGGGATCCTGCTTCTTAACCACCCAGTCTCCTTCCACCATCCGGTCAAGAACACCTGACAGAGTCGCCTTATCAAGGATAAGCAACCGGCCCAGTTCCGAGGCGGTCAGTCCCTCTTCATACCATAAGCCTTCCAGCACCAGGTGCTGCATATTGGTCAACCCAAAGGGTTTAAGTTGTTTCTTAAAATCTCCATGGGCCTTCTGGTATGCTTTTCCCAGCAGAAACACCGTACAGTCCGGCACTTCACTGATTGTCTTTTTCATACACAAGTCCTCCGTATACGAACCATTATTATAAATGATTTTTAATGTCAATGCATTAAAATGAATCAAATAAAACTGCATTTGCGACTCAGGCCACCCAAAGCATCCGTTTTAAAAAAAAATGAAGAACGAGTTCCACCTGGTTCCGCGGGAAGAATATACATGAATTCAATAATTTTAGCCGAGTTGCCTCAGAGAGGACTGCTCCGGTCATGCAGATATTTATTTTTAAAACCGACTTAGAACAACCATTTGGATGACAATTTCTTTGATACGAGTGGCACTGATTTTCCTGCCAAGCTTTTTTATTTTTTTCACGGGACGGGTATTTACTGGTAAAGCATTCAAAGAAAAGGTTCGCATTGATTCCAATCGCGATTCAGTCCAATAAAAGTAGCACCTAAAATCTGCACAATAAAAAAAGCCGCCCCACCAGAGGCAGAGCAGCTTTTTTAACGATTCTCTTTTTTAAGGACGCTTACACAATTCCCTGATCCATCATGGCATCGGCCACTTTGACAAAACCTGCGATATTGGCACCGTTCACATAATTGCCCGGGGTGCCGTATTCTTCTGAGGCCTCAAGGCAGGCCCTGTGAATGCTCTGCATGATGCCTTTAAGCTTGGCTTCAACCTCCTGGCCAGACCATTTAAGCCGCATGGAGTTCTGGGACATTTCAAGTCCGGATACAGCAACCCCCCCGGCATTGGCGGCCTTACCCGGGGCATAAAGGATATGACTGTCCAGGAAGACTTCAATGCCTTCTGGTGTAGTAGGCATATTGGCCCCTTCACAGACAGTGATCACCCCGTTTTTCACCAGGTTTTGGGCATCCTTTTCATTGATTTCATTCTGAGTGGCCGAAGGAAAGACGCAATGGGCCTTGTGGTCCCAGATGGGATTGTGGTCGTCTGATCCGTCAAGGGCCGTGTACACGGCTGTGGTGTATTTATCCGCATACTCCTTGATCCGTCCCCGCTTCACATTCTTCAGGTACATCACCCACTGAAGTTTATCCCCGTCAATGCCCTCTTCATCGTAAACATATCCCGAAGAATCGGAAAGGGTGACCACCTTGCCCCCCAGCTGGTTGATCTTTTCCGTGGTGTACTGAGCCACATTACCGGACCCGGATACCAGGCATATTTTACCTTTCAGGCTGTTTTGTTTGGTGGCCAGCATTTCATCGGCAAAAAATACAGACCCATAGCCCGTGGCTTCGGGCCGGATCATGGAACCGCCCCAATTCAGACTCTTGCCCGTAAGTATCCCTGCAAATTCGTTCCTCAGCTTCTTATACATGCCGAAGAGGTAACCGATCTCCCGACCCCCTACGCCGATATCTCCGGCAGGCACATCCGTGTCCTGGCCGATGTGGCGGCTAAGTTCGGACATGAAGCTCTGACAGAACCGCATGACTTCAAAATCAGACTTTCCCTTGGGATCAAAGTCTGATCCGCCCTTTCCCCCGCCGATGGGCAGGGTGGTCAGGGCATTTTTAAAGACCTGCTCAAAGGCCAGAAATTTCAAGATGGAGAGATTGACGGAAGGGTGGAAGCGCAAGCCTCCTTTATAGGGGCCTATGGCTGAATTCATCTGGATTCTGAACCCCCGGTTGACCTGAACTTTGCCCTGGTCATCCACCCAGGGCACCCGGAATTGAATTACCCGCTCGGGTTCAACAATCCGCTCCATGATCCCTGCATGCCGATATTCAGGATTCGTGTCAAGAACCGGCTTTACGGATTCCACCACCTCGTGGACAGCCTGATGGAACTCTTTTTCATAGGGGTCCTTTGAAGTGACCACATCCATTATTGTTCCCATGTCTTCCCTCCTCTTTTCTGTTATAAGATTAAGGACTATGCACTGCCATAATATAAGCCGCCCCACCCCCCTGTCAAACCAATGGACCAGGTCGGCGGGGCGGCTTTTTTTGGATTAGGCTGTTTTAAACAGGGCGGTCATGGACGTCATAAAATCCTTTCCTGCGGCTGCCGCATAGGCATCCCAGTCCGTTCCATGTTCATAAAAGGCCAGGGAGGCCATTTTCTTGGTGATGATGGCATTCCTGTAAGCGGTTAATTTCTCAGCATTCATGATTTTAAGGATGGCCTCCTGCCCCAGATTTTTGACCAGGACATTGGGAATATAAGATTTGAGGACCGCCCAGAACAGCGCTTTATTGCCCACCACATCCGAAATATTATCTGAGACCATGTTCTGGAAGGCAAAGATCTGCTCACTGGTCTTTTCCGACAGAACAAAGAGGGGCACATCAGGGTTCTCTTCATGGATCTTGAGAAGCATATTGGTCTCAGCCGCCGCATAGGTGGAGACAAGGTTCATGATATCCCTGATCAATGCCCATCGGGTATCCACATCTTCCAGCAACCTTTTTTCATAGTCATCCTCAAAGAGAAATGCCGTAAGCACCTCTGCAACAGCTGAGGAAAATACTCCGCCCTTGTTGGCCGAAGTGTCCTTGATCTGTTTGATCCCTGTGGAACCGGCAATATACCGGCGGGCTACATCATCAAAATAGACATTGGCCCCTTCCACAATAAAGCGCAGTTCCTTGAAAAGGCCTGTAAAATCTCTGACATTACCCCGGTTCACCGTATCCTTGAATCCCCCGCAGGGGATAAAGGCCTGGATATTTGCCTGTTCAATATACTTTCGATTGGCCGGGTCCGTGATGAAATTTCTATGAAAAATAGCCCCGTCTTCCACCAGAGTCCCGTCGGGAAGACTGATGTTTTTCCCTCTCAGGGGCACCTGGAAACCGTTTTTCCCCAACTTTTCAACGGGAAACCCCAGGGAATTGACCCGGGGAGAGGTGTGGCGCATGAACCCGATCTTCATGAGCGCCTCCTTATCCAGGCCGTCGGGATCAAAAAGAACGGAACCACCGTCAATGATCAGGCAGATTTTACCCTTGTAACACTGGATCTCATTGCATCCCAGGTCCCCGTCAGGCCCCCCTGTCATCATGAGGTTCAACTCGTCTTCCTTGGCCCCGTAATGGGAAATCAGGGTCCTGAAAGCCCCCATGACAGAGGTGGTGGTCATGCCGCTGATTTCAATTTTCCCCCCGATCTGTTTCCAGATCTCATCCATATCATCGGTAAGGGCTTTTGTCTTGCCGTTGAGAGCCAGTTCCGTAGTCTTGGTGTCATGGGCGGAGAGCCCGAACACATCTCCGTTTTCCAAAAGACCGTAAGTGTCATGGGGAATTCCAAAGCTCTTACCCGTGGTCAGGGTCCGCCAATAGGCATATCCCCTCTCCTTGGCCCGGAAGGCCACGGCATCCATCATGGGGGCAGTGCCCTCGTCCGGCCCGAAGAATACCATCTCAGGTTTTCCATAATGGTCTTTCACGCTGGAATCCGGCAGGATAAGATCCATTATCCCTTCAGTATAATCGTAAATCGCTTCCATGCCGTAAGTGGCGTAGAGGGTATGGGGTACCACAACCCCCTTGGACCCGCTTTCACAGATATCTTTGTGCTTCAGACGCTGGGCACAGGGTCCCAGGGCATAGTTCAGCAGCACGGCATTATCCAGTTCTCCAGCATGGTTGGCCGGGGTCACCCGGATCATGCGCAGCCCTCCCCGGGCAATATCGTCGGCCCGCAGATGGGTACCGCAGGCATAGTGGCCGTTGACAAAGAAAATGCCGAACACAAATTTTTCAAACACCAGGGGGTCCAGTATCCTATTATCCATCCTGAAAGAAAAGGACCGCTTTTCAGGCTTGTAAAAATTGGTTTTCAAGGTGGCCGGGATAAACTTGAACATAAAGGAAAAAATATCGTGGTCCAGAGGATCATCCATAAACCGGACGTCCAGCATCCGTGCAAAGGATGCCTGTTCCCGGTCCAGTTCCTCAGCGCTCAGGTCACAGGGGCCGGCCGGGTTGAATTTACGATCAAAGAGCCGGTAAAGAAACTTGATCAGGTCCGGATGGGCGCAGGCGGATTCCCGGATGGTCCGGGAGACATAGGTAAATTTGTTGGACTCATGGATCCTGGAGGCAAAGGCCGCCTTATGGTCGGCACTCTCCAGGCTCTCCATAATCTCCCGGTCGCTCCGGTTCCCCCGCTCCTTGTAGATGAACATGTGGGTGAAATCCACAGCATTGCCTGCAAAGAGCATCTCTTTAAAGGTAATCTGCCCGTCCACATAAAGCCGGCTGACAGGACTGACAGGAAAACTTAAGAATGCCCGCAGATCATCAATGAGTTCCTGTTCCTTGGCCCTGGACAATTCCCCTTTGACATAAAGAGAGCAGATGGACGAGGGCACCTTGGCTTCCGTGGAATAGGGTTCCCAATAAGCCCTTGTGATCACCAGTCCGTGGTCGGCAAAAAGCTGCCTGAGAACAGGGAGCTGGGGACGTTCAAAATCCGAGTTGAACATGAACCGGATCTCACCGATGTCGGAGAGATTAAAGACCTCAATCACCGGAACAACCGAACTGGAAATGGTCTCCAGTATTTTCTCATACCGGTCCCGGGTCAGCCGTGGGGTCTGGATATAATTCTGGTCCAGGCCGAAAAGGAAACGGGACCCGGAAAACCGGTCCGTTGAAAAATCGGCCACGGTCTCCGGCCGGAACATATAGGTGTAATACTCTTTTTCAGGGTGGTAATAGTATTCCCGGCGGTGCCCCACCAGCTGAGAATCAAGAAGGGCCTCCATAGCATCCCGGGTTTCCCGGGTGGCAATACGGAGCCGCTGGATCTGGCTGGCCTGGGCCTGGTCAAAATCAATATCTGCCACCCAGGAGGTCAGTTCCACCTTGTCGCCCTGAATTTTAAGGCTCTTTGCAATGGAGAACAGGATATGCTTGAGCGAATCCTTGGTAATGGTTTCAAAAAAATAATTAGGCAGGCCGAGGTCGTTGAGCAGAATGCCGGCTGCACGGTTAATGCAATTGGCGGTGATCAGCCCTTCGGATGAAAGATCAATTACCGCTTCATACAGAAGACTGGGGTTAAGGTTAACGCGCTTGGCCTGGTTGACGATGATGGTACCTGCTGAAACAGGACGATGGGACTGGGTCTCCATGGGGTCTCCTAGTTATCCCTCGCATTGCTGCGGGATGGGTATCGTATTGATGTACAGGTTTTGGTAACGGGTTGTTTGAATTATGAATCAAGAGGTAAAATAACATTTTTATGGGGCAGGTTACAATATTTTAATCATAATTGGACTATAAATTTGGTAAATCCGCATTCCCTTGTCATTATTATATTTCGACATTGCTCTTATACCCTATGGGGGGCCGGGTCAACCATAAACGTAAACCGCCTGTAAAAAACAATGTTCGCAAAATAACCCGCAAAATAAACCTCTATTTTTACACCATATTTCACCCATTCGTATTGACATCACCCGCCGGCATGTTAGGATGTCTCCCTGCTTTTAAATACTATAGGATATTAATCTATGATTCAAGACCACACAGCAGACACACTCAGGCCCCAGGGGCCCCAAATCCTTGTTCCCATGACCCAAATGCCGGGTGTTCCCGCCCTGTTCGGAAAATTGCTCGCCCTGGCCATGGTAAGATCACCGAATCTATCCTTGGACACCCACTTGAAAAATGCCTGCATTATATTCAGGAACCACAGGATTGACAAAGATAAACTCAGGGGTTTCAAGCAGGTCTGCGGATATGACCCGGACACAGATTCCATGCCAGCCCCATTTATTCAGACCCTGTTCATCGGCCTGGTCTCCAAATTCATCGGCTCCCCCTATTTTCCCATTACACCCATGGGGCTGATCCAGGTGAGCCAATCCTTTGAACTCAAGCAGGCCCTGTCTGCAGAAATACCTTTAGACCTGTTCTGCAGACTTCTGGACATGACCCAAACGGATCGGGGCATCCACACCCGTTTCTCCATGGAGGCCAAAATAAGCCAGGGCGAGGATGATGCCCTTCCGGTCTGGCAGGGAGTTGCCACCTATTTTACCCGGGCAAAACACCCGGGCCCCAAAAATATAAAAAAAAGGGAAGACATCCCTCTGCCTCTGGAAGAGACCATGGGGGTTCCGGAAAATACCGGCAGGCAATACGCTGCCGTCTCTGGAGATTACAACCCCCATCATCTTTATGGCTGGACAGCCCGGTTCATGGGGTTCAAACAGGCCATCGCCCACGGCATGTGGAGCCTGGCCCGGTCCTGCGCAAACCTTGAAAAAGCATTTGGATACCCTGAAACCTTTGAGCTGGAAGGAGAATTCAAGCTGCCCATCTTTCTGCCCGCAACCATCACACTGGGAATTGCACCCCGGCAGGACGGTGCCCGGTTTGAACTCAGGGACCAGGATCAAAAACTTCCCCATCTCAAGGGAAGCTTTAGGTTCTAAGCATGCTGGGATCTATATTTGCCCTCAGCTCTGCCCTTTTCTGGGCAATCGCAGTGATCCTGTTCAAAAAAGCTGGGGAATGCTTTTCTCCCCTGTCACTGAACATATATAAAAGTATGGTGGCCCTGATTCTGGTGGCCCTGACCATGGTGATTCTGGGTATTCCTTTTGTTCCGGACGTGGCCACCGAGGACTGGCTGCTTCTGGCCCTGTCCGGATTCCTGGGCATCACCCTGGCCGACCTCTGCTTTTTTATCGCCCTGAACCGCTTGGGAGCCAGTATGGTGGCGGTGGTAGAATGCCTCTACCTGCCCAGCGTTCTTTTCTTTTCATTTTTCCTTTTGGAAGAACGCCTGGGGCTTGGCGGCATCCTAGGCGGTATCCTGGTCATGTCCGCCATATTAGTAGGCGCCTTGTCCAGCCCCCAAAAAAGTCATAACCCAACGGCTCCGGGCAGTAGGCCCGTATCTCCGGGCAGTATCCGAGCAGGTATCGTCACCGGGTGTTTAGGCATAATATTCATGGCCCTGGGCATTGTCATGGTCAAGGATGTGCTGGAACATACCAACGTGTTCTGGGCCACCCTTGTCCGGGTGGGTGCCGGTGCCCTCACCCTGGGTATAATGGTCTTTTTCCACCCCAAACGGAAGCGCTATTTGAATGAACTCAAATTTTCCAAGTCCTGGTATACTGCCCTTCCCGCATCCGTGTGCGGCAATTTCATCGCCCTGCTCTTCTGGGTGGCGGGAATGAAATACACCACCGCCTCCAGGGCCGGCATTCTCAACCAGATGTCCACCATTTTTATCTTTATCCTGGCGGCGGTCTGGCTCAAAGAGCCCATTACGCCCCACCGGGGTATCGCCATCTGCCTGGCTGTGACCGGCGCTTACCTAACCATTATAAATTAAAAAAGACCGCCTTTTCCAGATAGGCATTCAGGCTATTTTTCAGGGACTTGAGCCCGGAAAGACAGGGCATGGAATCAAGAATAACCTCTATCACATTAATATCCAAAACCGCCCGGACGGCCGCTGGAAAATTCAAATCCTGAATCATACTGATCTGGAACAGCTTCATATCATTGAGGTTAGATACTCGGCGGTATGATATTTCCAGCCTGTCTACCAGTCCCCCGGACACCCGGCCGTCATCGGCAAGGTTATGGGTTCCCCTTTGCAGCACTCAGGTAATGGGCCTTCATAACCCTGTAAATATCAATTTTATCGGCATCCCTTAACATCCGGGCCAGCAGATCCAACCGAGGTTCCAGCCCTTTTGGCAGACGCGGCCGGTTGTGCAGGGCCACGGCCCTGAGAATCAAGCGCCTCTCAAGCCGATGCAGCCCCTCTACAATGCCCTGCTTCACCAGAACCCCGGCCCCTAAGGCCCCGTGGTTTATAGACAGGGCATCGGAAAAGTGCCGTATTCCCCAAACTGGGGGAACCGTCCCATGTCATGAACCAGGGCTGCCGCCTTAGCCCGGTTCGCCTCATCCCGGCCCAGGCCCAGTGATCCGGCCAGCATGAAAATATTTTCACAGACCCGGAGAGTATGCTCTTGCTCAAGGGTATAGGGATAAGCATCCTGTGCCCTTGCAATAAAGCCATCTGTATAGCCGTAAAACCGTTTCTCAAGTATATCAAAATCATCGTCAGTCATGGTGAAAACCTGCCAAAATTCAAGTATAAAATATAGGACAGTATAAAACCTCCCCCCGTGTATTTATCAAGAAACCACCTCAAGGGGCCGACTCAAAATCTGTCAAAAACCCAATGTAAATATCCCATTACTTTTTCCACCGTCAGGCCTCCCTTCGTTTACAAAAACGGGTTCAGGTGTTATTTTACCGGATAATTTATAATTTTTTAAACAATCTGATAAGGAAAATATGGTAAATGGCCATAAAAACGCCACATACAGACCCAAGGGGAAAAAAAGAATGGCACCAAGGATCAACTTAAAAGGTACGGTTGATCTTGTATCCCCGGGACACTATCCAGCCGCATACCGATATTTTCCACGTATTGATAACTTATTCAAATTTTAACCTCTAAGCAGGGCTTCGGGTTTATCCGGAGCATTGGGGTAAAAAAGCTTCTGTCCCTACTGACCAAGGAAAATTTCCTGTGAAAATCAAATACAATTCCCCTGTCATCCTGACATACGCATTGATGGCCCTGGCCTGCCTTACCCTGCCTGCGGTAAAAAATCTGGAATTAAATTTTTCTTCCCCGGCCCGGCTGGCCTTTTCAGATCCGGGATTTTATTTCCGCCTGGTCTCCCATGTCCTGGCCCATGCCACCTGGTCCCATCTCATGGGCAATCTCATGATCATCCTCTTGGTGGGGCCTTTGCTGGAAGAAAAATACCAGTCCTGGAAGCTCTTTGAAATGATGGTGGTCACTGCGGCCGCCACAGCATTGCTCAACGCGACCTTGTTTTCCTCCTCATTGATCGGCGGCAGCGGACTTGCCTTTATGATGATCCTTCTCAGCTCCTTTTCAAATTTCAGTGCCAAAGAGATCCCCCTGACCTTTATTTTAGTGTCGGTTATTTTCTTCGGATCGGAAGTGATCGCCATCCTTAAAATAGACCAGATCTCCCAGTTCAGCCACCTGGCCGGGGGATTCATTGGTGCGACCTACGGATTTTTCAGAGGCGGGCGGGGCTAATAGCCCGGGACATATGGATTTTGTAAGGTCTCCACTCTTAACGGCCACGACTGGGTAAAGGCAGGTTGCTAAATCCCAGCAGTCGCCCTAAACCCTGAAAACCTTGAATCATAGACAGATTGCCCGATATTCTTACACCTTTTATTTTTGAGATATTTGTTTGAAAATAATTTTTATTCCTGGATATCCAAATTTTTCAAAAATCTAACTCAGCATCTGAGTTATCCAAGATACCCTAAATAATCAAAACGATATCTCCTTCGAGAAAAAATTCTACCGGACGTCAGCACCGGATTCGATAGGGAGCAGCCTTAAAACAGACCTATGGCACCTGGCCTCATTTTCACAATAACATCCAATGGGAAAATTACTTTGGAATGACATGGCAGCCAAGTAGCGTAGCAGTTCTTGGAGGCAAATTCCGCCTTCGGCACTCCCCGGGGTGGACGGCGAACCACCCCGATCCGGACATCATAGCTCTCCAGCCGCTCACTGACAAGTCTGATAACATAAATGCTCATATCAGCAGTCCATTCCCCCATTGAAGTTATCCCCAATCTCCGTGTTCCGTTGAGTGTATCCGTTGAGCAGATCAGCTTTTCTGCTATCTTGACAAGAGATCCGGTATCTGGAATAGTCATTTTCTATTGTAATATGAACTCCGAACAGGAAAAAAATGAAACGAATTTGTGTATATTGCGGCTCCAGTGATGGAAAAAAACCCGAATACAAGGAGGCAGCCAGTGCCCTTGGCCGGGCCATGCTGGAAAAAGGCATCGGTCTTGTATACGGCGGAGCCCAGGTCGGCACCATGGGAAAAATTGCCGACACGGTTGTCAACGGTGGGGGAGAGGTTATCGGTGTCATGCCCAAATCTCTGGCAGACCGGGAAATCTACCATACCGGCCTCACGGAACTTAAAATCGTCACCTCCATGCACAAAAGGAAAGCCATGATGGCGGACCTGTCAGACGGGTTCATTGCCCTACCCGGCGGCTTGGGAACCATTGAAGAAATATTCGAGGTTCTGACCTGGGCCCAGTTGGGTTTTCATAAAAAACCCTGCGCCCTGCTCAATGCCATGGGATATTACGACCATCTTTCCGCTTTTTTGAACCACACTGTAACCCAGGGTTTTGTGAACACCGCATCCAGATCCATGCTCATCACCGAAGCCGATCCCATCCGACTTATACAACGCTTTGAGCGTTATCAAGCACCTGTGATCAACAAATGGTTTCACCGGGATAACACCTGAGGAGGAGATAATGGGCTGCAAAAAATGGACTGCAACACTTTGCATTTTCTTTATCACCCTTGCCGCTGCCCAGGCCGGGTCACCGGTGTGGGAAATCAGCAACGGTGTCCACAAATTATACATCGGCGGTACCATCCATGTTCTGGGAGAAGCAGATTACCCGCTGCCCCCTGAGTTCAGCAAGGCTTATGAAGACTCGCGGATACTGGTTTTTGAAACTGATATTGCCAAAACCAAGGACCCTCAATTCGCAAAAAACCTAATGGGGCAGATGGTCTATAGCAACGGACGAACACTCCAGAGCATGATCCGTCCCTCCACTTTTGACGCCCTTTCCCGGTTTTCCGGAGACCGGGGCATCCCTGCCCAATCCCTGAATACATTCAAACCCGGAATGATCATGGTCTTTCTGACCATGGCAGAAATGAAACGGCTGGGAGCAGGAGGTGCAGGCGTAGATGAATTTTATTTCAAAAGAGGAAAGGCTGACAAGCGGCCCATGAAATTCCTTGAATCCCCCATGGAACAGATCCGATTCCTGGCCGACATCGGCAAAGGCAAAGAAGATGAAATGATTACCTATATCCTCAAAGACATCAAAAAGCTGCCCGACCTGCTGCCGCTGATGAAACAGGCCTGGCGGTCCGGGGATAATGACCGGCTCTACAAAGAGACCCTGGCCCCGCTTAAAAAGGAATATCCCCGGCTTTACCACACCATCATGGTCAAACGAAACCTGGCCTGGCTACCCGCCATCCAGAGGATGCTGGTCACACCGGAAACGGAATTCATTCTGGTGGGTGCGGCACACCTGACCGGAGATCAGGGCCTGATCGCCCTGCTCCGTGACAGAGGGTTTACTGCCGTAAATCAATAGGCCGGGTCTTTGCTTTCAACCAGGCCTGTACCTTCGGTGACAATTCCGGAGACAGCTTTTCATAGACGTCCCGGTGATACCCATTAATCCATCGAATTTCAGCATTCGTGAACAGGGTTTTGTCCATCAGATCCCTTTCAAAATGGCACAGGGTCATATTTTCAAATTTCAGGAATTGCCCGAAATCGTTCTTTTCATCTTCTACCACCAACACCATGTTCTCAAGTCGGATGCCGTATTCACCTTCACGGTATAGGCCGGGCTCATTGGTCAACAGCATGCCCGGTTTCAGGGCTTCGTCCACGGGATGGGGACTGATCCGGGCCGGGCCTTCATGGACACAGAGAAAAAATCCCACCCCGTGGCCGGTGCCGTGGCCGAAATCCATGCCCTGCTGCCAAAGGAACTGCCGGGCCAGGGTGTCGATCTGGTATCCCCGGGTGCCGGCAGGGAACCGGGAAGTGGCCAAGGCAATATGACCCTTGAGCACCAGGGTGTAATCCCGTATTTCCTGCTTTCCAGGTCTGCCCAGGTGGAGGGTCCGGGTAATATCCGTGGTGCCGGTGAGGTAATTGCCGCCTGAATCGGTCAAAAACATGGCGTCGGGGGTCAGAACAGCATCTGTGTCGCCGGTTGCCGAGTAGTGGCACATGGCGGAATGGTCCTTAAATGCCATAATGGAATCAAAGGCGGCATTGATGAAACCATTTTGGCGGCTGCGAAATTCAAAAATTTTCTCAGCCGCGGCAATCTCTGTTATGGGGGCGGATCCGACTTCATGGGTCAGCCAGTGCAGAAAATTGACCACAGCCCTGCCGTCCTTGACGGCTGTATCCCTTATATGGCCTATCTCAACCCTGTTTTTCAGACATTTTAAACGGCCGGCAGGATTGGGTTTTTCAATAATTTTAACCCTAGGATTCACGGCCCGGTAAAGCCGGTCGCTGACGGCATCGGGGTCAAGTAAAATCCCGGCACTGCCGTCAAGCCCGGCCAGGGCCCCATCTATGGCACCATAAGGTTCAAGACTGATTTTGTCCTGTTCCATTGCCTGCTTTACATCCGAATCTATTTTATCCTGGTTGATAAACAATCGGGCCTGACCCAGGGTAATCAGGGCAAAGGCAAGGTTCACAGGGTTGGTGTGTACATCAGCCCCCCTGAGATTAAATGTCCATGCAATGTCATCCAGAGCAGTCATGAGATGGACATCAGCCCCGTGACCCGTCATTTTTTCACGAATCATAACCAGTTTTTCCGTTCGGCTTTTCCCGGCATAGGCCCCGTCCAGAACAAAGGCCTGGGTAGCGGGCATGAGCGGGCGGTCCGCCCACAAGCCGGAGATAAAATCCTGAGAAGTGTCCAGGGCAAGGCCTTTTTCTTCAAACCCGGCCCTGTATTTTTTGGCCTGGGCCCCAGACACCATTTTTCCGTCCAGGGCAATGCAGTCTCCGGACTCAAGGGTGTCTGCCAGCCAGATATGGAAATCGGGGACCCCGTCGTCTCCCTGTTTAAACAATTCAAATTCATCCAGCTGGGAGCGGGCCTGGATCCAGTATCGAAAATCTGTCCAGAGAACGGCTTTGGATTGGGTCACCACGGCAGTACCGGCAGACCCCGTAAATCCGGTAAGCCAATGTCTGGCCTGCCAATGGTCGGCTGTATATTCACTCTGGTGGGGATCTCCGCTGGGAATGACCACGGCGGCAATACCTTTCTCGCCCATTGTTCTCCTCAGGGCCTCAAGTTTTTCTGATGTATTCAATCTCTGTTTCCTGACTATTTATTCAATGACAAACCGGTTGATAAGCTCATCCAACTTTCCGGTCTGGATTTCCATTTCCCCGGTATCCTGGTTGATCCGGGTGCAATTTTCAGACATACCGGCGCTGGCCTGGTTCACGGCATCCATTTCTCCGGCAATCTCCGTGGTCAACCCGTCAAACTGGGAGATACTGGCATTTACGTCGGAAATGCCAGTGGCCACGGTGGCGGTATTATCTGCAATTTCCTTGGTGGTGGCAGACTGCTCCTCAATGGCCGAAGCAATATCGTTGACCACATCATTCATATTCCCAAAGGTCCGTGAAATGGTTTTCATTTCCTCAACCGTTATATCAGAAGAGGCCATAATGTTGTTAATTTTCGCCTTAATATCCTGGGTGGCCTCTGCCGTCTGAGTGGCCAGGGCCTTGATCTCGCCGGCCACAACGGCAAATCCCTTTCCGGCCTCCCCAGCCCTTGCCGCCTCAATGGTTGCGTTCAGGGCTAAAAGGTTGGTCTGCTCTGAAATCTCATTGATGGATTCGGTAAAGGCGTTTATTTCACCGGCATCCCGCCCCAGCTGGGTTACATTTTCTCCGGCCAGCTCAATTATCTGACCGGTTTCATTGCTCATGGCCCGCGCTGTTTCAGCGTTTTTGGCGATTTCATTGATGGTGGCTGTCATCTCTTCCGTGGAGGAGGCCACAATCTCCAGATTGTCTGAGGCCTGCCCCACGACCTTGGAAATATTTGAAATCCCGGCGCTCATCTCATTGGCTGACCGGGTCACAGAATGGGTAATTTCAACCATTTGATCGGAACTGTTTGAAATATCGGCAGCTTCTTTCCGGGTCACCTGAACCGACTGGGACAGGGCGCTGGAACTGGAAGAAATATCGGAAATCATAATTTGAAGTTTTTCAATGAACAGGTTGAACCATTGGGAAAGTTCCCCGATCTCATCTTTTGATTTGATTTCGATACGCTTGGTCAGATCCCCTTCACCCTGGGCCACGTCCTTGAGACTGGCCGTCACCTTGAGAATGGATTTTACCATGGAACCTGAAAAGAACAGGGCCACGGGAATGATCAGTATAATACAGCAAAGATAGACAATCACCAGAGTATAGACTACCTGAAGGGTATTATCCATAACCGCTCCGGAGGATGTAAGCAATGCAAGAGCCCCGATCCATTGTGTCTGGTCATATACAGGAAAAAGCCCCTGAAAATAGGTGTCGCCCCCGATTTTGACACTGCCCGGCACGATCGACTGACCGTTCAAGGTCCAGTCCTTGTCCGCTGTTGCGATGATTCCCTTGGAAACCATTTCTTTATATCCAGACAGGTCACCTGATGACAGGCTTTTCCCGGCAAAGATATTAATATGAAGTCCGGTCTGGCCGGCCATCCGGGAAATGAATGCCGCATCCAGGTATTTGGACAAAAGGACAAACCCCACCTGCTTGGGCTCCATCTTATCCGTATTTTTATTATAATCATCCACCATGATCGGTACGTAAATGGAAAGAGAAAGGGCATCTCCGGCCCGAACCAGGCGGCCGGATGCACTTTTGGAAGTCATACCGGCCCGTTGCACGGGGATTGCCAGATCCCCAATTGAAGAGCGGGTTTCCCATTTGCCCTGTTTGAGATCTGCATCCGCTGCCGCCCGGGTAAACTTAAAGGCTTTTTCAGGATTCACATAATAATATCCGGTGAGCCGGTCGCCTGCTTTCTGCTGCTCTGAAAAGGACAGCAGTTCTCCCTGGGCATCGTAAAGTGCAATACTGTCCAGGCCATTCACACTCGCCGTTGCAAACAGGGCATTGGTCAAATCTACAAATCCTGTCTCAGTCATGCCCAGGTCATAATCTTTTTTGAAATCTCCGAGAAACTTTACATTTTCATTGACCTTGAAAAGGGAATCCATCTGGGCGATTTTCCGGATCAGGTCCGCCCGGATATCTGCAATTTCAGATTTAACCGTGTTCCCCCCCACTACCAAATTGGCATTCACGGCATCTACATTCTGATTGTAAATCACATAGGAAACCACAAGGGAGGAGGCTATCATAACCATGAAAACTACCATTAGAATAACGCCGAGTATTTTTTGTTTCATTTTCAAATTGAATACTTTCATGTGTCACCTTATTTTGATATGTTTCATATGCTATTTAATAATTTACAGTTCCATACACTTTTTAGTGTTGTTTCTCAATCTTTTTCCAAGTAAGTGTACCGGCACGGCTTCTTTCTAAATTACAGAATATCTACAATCAATTTTTAATAATAAAGAAAGGAGAGCACCATGAAAACCATCATCGAACCCTTTCGCATCAAAACCACAGAGCCCATCAAAATCATATCCAGAGAAGAGCGGATCAGGGCACTCAAGGCGGCCCATGACAATGTATTCCTTCTGGATGCCCAAGACTGCTGCATTGACCTTCTAACGGACTCCGGCACCGGGGCCATGTCCACCCGGCAATGGGCCGCCATGATTCTGGGGGATGAATCCTACGCAGGGTCCAGGTCCTGGAAGCATTTTGAAAGCACGGTGCGGTCCATCACCGGTATCACCCATGTGTTGCCCACCCACCAGGGACGGGCGGCAGAGTCCATCCTGGCCCAGACCCTGGTTAAAAAAGGGGATATCATTCCCAACAACTCCCATTTTGACACCACCCGGGCCAATATTGAGTATGTCGGGGGTATTGCCGCCAACCTGCTCTGCCCCGAAGGCACGGACACGGCAGACCAGTCGCCCTTTAAGGGAAATATGGATATTGAAAAACTCAAGGCCTGTATTGCCGAATACGGCAGGGAAAAGATCCCCTTTGCCATGATCACGGTGACCAACAACACCGGGGGGGGGCAGCCCGTATCCATGGCCAATATCCGGGAGGTGAAAAACATTCTGAATAAACACGGCATTCCCTTGATCATAGACGCCTGCCGGTTTGCCGAAAACGCCTATTTCATCCATGAACGCGAAGAGGGGTACAGGGGAAAAGCCCTCATTGACATTGCCAGGGAAATGTTTTCCCATGCCGACGGGGCCACCATGAGCTGCAAAAAGGACGGCCTTGCCAATACCGGCGGTTTTCTCATCTGCAACAATGATGAATGGGCCGAGGAATTCACTAATCTACTCATCATCCGGGAAGGATTTCCCACATACGGCGGCATGGCCGGGCGGGACCTGGAGGCAGTTTCCGTTGGGCTGATGGAGGCCCTGGAATTAGACTACCAGGTATACCGCCAGGCCACGGTGAGGTACCTGGGCGATCGGCTCGTTGACATGGGGATCCCCATTGTCCGCCCTGCCGGGGGCCATGCCGTATTTATAGATGCCCGGAAAATGGCCGATCATATCCCCCCCCTCCACTACCCGGGGATCGGGGTGGTCAATGCCCTGTACATTGAAGGCGGGGTCAGGAGCGTTGAACTTGGAACCGTGATGTTCGGCAGCTTTGATGACAATGGCAATGAGATTCCCTCGCCACTGGAACTGGTCCGGCTGGCCTTTCCAAGACGGGTATACACCCAGAGCCATTTTGACTATCTGGTGGAGGTCATCCGGGAGGTCTGGAAAAACAGGGCCGACATCCCAGGATATAAAATCACCTACCAGAGCCGTTTCCTGCGCCACTTCACCTGTCGGTTTGAATCACGTAACCACAGATTTTAAAGGCCTTTCCCTTTTTTTGCTTGAAATGTATGGGGGGATTTTTTATATTATGCATCACTCACAATTTTTATTGTAGATATGCTGTACTATTAATTTTTAACTTAAAGGGGAAAAACAGATGAAATTGACTTTGAAATCTCTTGCAGTTGCAGTTGTTGCCATTGCTGTCACTGCTGTACCCGGCTTTGCTGCCGACACCATTAAGCTCGGCGTTGCCGGTGCCCATTCCGGTGACCTTGCATCCTATGGTCTTCCGTCAGTAAATGCGGCACAGCTGGTCGTAAAAAACATCAATGCCAAAGGCGGGATTCTTGGCAAAAAAGTCGAACTGCTTGTGGAAGATGACGTGTGTAAACCTGAAGTCGCCGGCAACACCGCTACCAAACTGGTTTCCGACGGTGCAAACCTGATCCTGGGCCATATTTGCTCAGGCGCCACCAAAGCAGCTCTGGGCTTCTATAAAGACGCCAAGATTGTTGCCATGTCTCCTTCAGCAACAAACCCCGACCTCACCCTGTCCGGTGAATACCCCAACTTTTTCAGAACCATTCCCCATGATGCCAAACAGGCCGAACTTCAGGTGGAATTTGCCACAAAAAAACTTGGCGTGAAAAAAGTGGCCATCCTCCACGACAAAGGCGATTATGGTAAAGGCCAGGCAGAACTTGCCCAAAAATACTTTCAAGAGGCTGGTGTGGAAGTAGTTCTCTTTGAAGGCGTAACCCCGGGTGCAGTTGACTATTCAGCCATTGTCACCAAGGTTCGCCGTAAAAAACCCGAACTGGTTGTATGGGGCGGATATCATCCCGAAGCCTCCAAAATCATTACCCTGATGCGGAAGAAAAAAATGAAAACCCTTTTCATGGGTGCTGACGGCGTAAAAGATGATACCTTCATCAAAGTTGCCGGCAAATATGCTGAAGGCGTTTATGCCACAGGCCCCATGGATATCTCCAGCAATCCTCTGGCCCAGAAGGCTAAAAAAGAACATCAGGACGAATTCGGTTCTGATCCCGGCGCCTTCTTTGATGCTGCCTATGCTGCGGCCCAGGCCATGCTCAACGCCGTTGAGAAAGCCGGTTCCACCGACTATGACGCAGTTGTAAAAGCCCTTAGAACCGAATACGTTGACACCCCCCTTGGAAAAATCAGATTTGATGATATGGGTGATGCAACAGGTATCGGTTTCACCGTTTACAAGGTTCAGGACGGACAATTTAAAGAAGAAAAATAAAGGCCCATTTTAAAACATACCAAAGGGCAGGTGTACTACCTGCCCTTTGTTTTTGGCCGGCTAAGGATCTGCTCCCAAATTACGTATCTTTTGTTTTCAAAATACCCCGTCTTTTAAAGGGTTTTTGAAAACAATTCAGATCAAGTTATTTTGTAACGATTCCTAACCAGGCCGGAACCCCATCACAATAAAAAGTAAAAAGCAGGTTAATATGGAGTTTGATTTTTTTCTAGAACTTTTCCTCGGCGGATTGACCAGGGGGAGCATCTATGCCCTCATCGCACTGGGTTATACCATGGTATACGGTATTATCCAGCTGATCAACTTTGCCCATGGGGAGATTTACATGATCGGTGCGTTTACCGGTCTGATCGTATCCAGTGTTTTGACAATGGCGGGATTCCCCCAGCTGGCAGTGCTCGTTATTGCGGCCTGTGCAGCTATTATCTATTCATGCGGTTACGGCTATACCATGGAGAAAATAGCCTATAAACCGCTCCGGAACGCCCCCCGCCTGTCCGCCCTGATCTCTGCCATCGGTATGTCCCTTTTTCTGCAGAATTATGTACTCCTTGCCCAGACATCCGATTTCCTCCCCTTTCCAAGCCTGATACCTGATTTTGAATTCTGGGAACCCTATGCCCATATCATGACCTCTCCCGAATTGGTCATTATCATCACCACGGTTATTGTAATGATTCTGCTCACCTTCCTCATCAAGTTCACCCAGATCGGCAAAGCCATGCGGGCCACTTCCCAGGACAAAACCATGGCCTCACTTCTAGGTGTCAATGTGGACAGGATCATATCCATCACCTTTATCGTGGGATCTGCCACAGCCGCCATAGGCGGTCTGCTCATTGCCTCTCACATCGGCCAGATCAACTTCTACATGGGATTTATCGCCGGCATTAAAGCCTTTGTGGCCGCCGTCCTCGGCGGAATCGGCTCTATTCCCGGCGCGGTGCTGGGCTCCCTGGTCCTCGGATGGACCGAGAGCTTTTTTACCGGATATATTTCCAGTGACTATGAGGATGTATTTGCCTTTTTGTTCCTGGTCCTGATCCTTATTTTCAGGCCTTCGGGAATTCTTGGCAAATCTGAAACCCAGAAAGTATAGACGACCATATAAAAAGAAATATTATGAATCTTATAGATGAATTTAAAAAATCAACCCTGATTTCCCTCTGGTTTATGTTCCTGACATTTCCGTTGCTGGTAATCCGGGTCAATACCGTTACCAACACGGTTGAATGGCGCTGGTGGAATATGCTCTTCATTGGCGTGGGATCATTTTTCCTCTCCATTCTCTGGCGCCACATGCTCCGGAAAAAAGAGATGGGCGGCAACAACAGCAAAGAAAAAAAAGTGTCTGCACTGCAGAAGTTTTTCGCTGAAAAGAAAAACCAGATAGGTGCATTGATCATTCTGGCCATCATCACCCTGGCCTTTCCCCATGTCGTTTCCATGTACCAGACCAATATCATGATTTCCGCCCTCATCTACGTCATGCTGGGGCTGGGGCTGAATATCGTTATCGGACTGGCCGGACTCCTTGACCTTGGATATGTGGCTTTCTTTGCCGTGGGCGCTTATTCCTACGCTCTGCTCAACGCCCATTTCGGCATCAGCTTCTGGATTGCCCTGCCCCTTGGCGGGGTGCTGTCGGCCGTGTTCGGCTTTATCCTGGGCTACCCGGTGCTGCGGCTTCGGGGGGATTACCTGGCCATCGTAACTCTGGGATTCGGGGAGATCATCCGCCTGGTGCTTGAAAACTGGAGTGAATTCTCAAACGGTCCTGCCGGGATTGCCAACATCCCCAAGCCCTCGTTCTTTGGAATGGATTTTTCCCTCCAGGCCAACACCATTTTCCTGTTCTACATCATCGTTGGGCTGGTCATTTTCACCATCTTTTTCATCAACCGCCTGGAAAACTCCCGGATCGGCCGGGCCTGGATCGCTCTGAAAGATGATGAGATCGCCTGCCAGTCCATGGGAATCGACAAGGCCAAAACCAAATTACGTGCCTTTGCCCTTGGCGCAACCTGGGCCGGAATGGGCGGGGTTGTATTTGCCGCCAAGACCACCTTCATCAACCCGGCCTCCTTTACCATCTGGGAATCGGTGATTATTCTCTGCACCGTGGTTCTGGGCGGCATGGGTTCCATTGCCGGCGTTATTATGGGCGCCATGCTCCTTATTCTGCTTCCCGAGTATCTGCGGGCCTTTGCCGAATTCAGGATGATCTGTTTCGGCGGGGTACTGGTGCTCATGATGGTGTTCAAGCCCGGCGGGATGATTGAAAACGTCCGGAAAACCTATAAGTTTAAAGCGCATACATAACCATGAAACCAATATTAGAAGTAAACAACCTGACAATGGATTTCGGTGGTCTCAGGGCCATTGACAGCCTTGATCTGACCATCAACCAGGGCCAGATCGCCGCTCTGATCGGGCCCAATGGTGCAGGAAAAACCACATTCTTCAACTGCATTACCGGCATTTATACCCCCACCAGCGGGGATGTGCTGATCCGGCCAAAAAGCGGTGACCATGAAGCCCAGCATAAGGCCCAAAGGCTCAACGGGCTCAAGCCCAACATGGTGACCCGCAAGGGCCTGGCCCGAACATTCCAGAATATCCGCCTCTTTTCTTCCATGACAGTATTGGAAAATGTCATGATCGGATGCCATCCCATTACCGGTTCCGGTATCCTGGGGGCCCTGTTCAGAGGAATTTCCACTAAAAACGAAGAACAGTTTATCGTGGACAAAAGCTACGAAATTCTCAAAAAAATCGGCCTTGACAAATATGTGGACGAACTGGCAATCAACCTTCCCTACGGTGCCCAGCGCAGACTTGAGATTGCCCGGGCCCTGGCCACGGATCCCTTTTTGCTTCTCCTGGACGAACCTGCGGCCGGTATGAACCCCAAAGAAACCCAGGAACTTGACGATCTGATCATCCGCCTCCGGGACGATGAAAAGATCAGCATCCTCCTGATTGAGCATGACATGAAGCTTGTCATGAGTCTTTCGGACCGGATTTTTGTTGTGGACTACGGCAAAAAAATAGCAGAGGGAACCCCTGAAGAGATCAGAAACAATCCGCTTGTGATCAAAGCGTACCTGGGAGAGGAGATCGATGCTTAAACTTAGAAATATACAGACCTTTTACGGGAACATCCAGGCCCTGAAAAATATTGACATGGATGTGAATGAAGGGGAAATCATCACCCTTATCGGTGCCAACGGCGCCGGTAAATCAACCACACTGATGACCCTTTGCGGGATTGTTCCGCCGGCAAAAGGCAAAATCGAATTCCAGGGCCAGGATATCACGGGTATGGCCCCGGATAAAATCGCCGCCCTGGGTATCAGCCAGGTACCCGAAGGCCGACGGATTTTTCCTTATCTCACGGTGATGGAAAACCTGGACATGGGCACCTTTCTCCGTAAGGACAAGGGCAATATCAAAAAAGACATCGACCATGTATTTGAGCTGTTTCCCAGACTGGCTGAACGGCGCCATCAGCAGGGGGGCACCCTGAGCGGGGGAGAGCAGCAGATGCTTGCCATTTCCAGGGCTATCATGAGCAAGCCCAAGCTCCTGCTGTTGGACGAGCCCTCACTGGGTCTTGCCCCCATTATTGTAAAACAGATTTTTGATATTGTCAGAAAGATCAATGAGGAGGATAAGGTAACTATTTTCCTGGTGGAGCAGAATGCCAATCTGGCCCTTAAGATTGCCGACCGGGGGTATGTCATGGAAACCGGTACCATCACCATGACCGACACCGGAAAAAAACTTTTGGCAGACGAAGACGTAAAAAAAGCCTATCTGGGGATATAATCCATACACAAAAAACTTACGCCTGGACATGGTGTTTCACAGCATGTCCAGGCGTATCGTTTCAAAGTAGGGCTAAGAAAAGGTATCTGTTCTCTTTTTATTCTCCGGCCCGCTCCCTGTAAATGGGTGTAAAAGCGGATCAGTGCCAAGCCCGGATTTCATTTCTGACGGTTTTTCAAATATCCAGTTATGACCGGCAGTCAATTGGTTGTCATCAATACGCAAAAAATCAAAAAAATCATCCTGGTCCGTGTGCTCGATTGACTTAAACATGGTGTCCCTCCTTTCTTGATCTTGTAAGATCATTGGCCGGATTCATATAGTCACCCATAGTCGTCCGATCTTTTTTAAGTCCACCTTCTGTTTATACCAGGCCGGAAAGGGGCAAATCAATCAGGGAAACCCTGAATTTTCCACGTTTTCTTTTTCTTCATTCCACCTTGATAATTTTTACGGTATGGCCCACCCAGTTAGGAGGCAGATAAATCCGCCCGCTGTTACCCGAAGATTTGACTTCTTTTTCTATCATCTCTTCTCCGTATACCTCAAACTTAACCCTGGCTCTGGGTCGCAGTTTTGTATCTTTTTTCTCTCTATCACTCATACTGATTCCTATTTTTCAAAAAAGGTGCCTAAATACAGTTTTTTTTATTCAGAGTCAATTTTTTTTGTATACAAGGCACTGAATCGCCCGGGAGTTATTTCAAAACACTTTTGACACGCCTTGCCGTGGTCTGTAATAAATGGGGCAAGCTTGACTGAAAAGCCCAGTTCTTCATACAGGGATATCATCTCACTGAGACGGGGTTCTTCAAAATCCCCCCTGAATGTCCAGCAATCTGTATTTAGCTCATGCAAGGTCATAAACAATTTATATTATAGCGCTTAAACATCTATTTAACAGCTTTAATATATCTTTCTGACTTATTTTTCAATCCTCTGTCATGCCTGAACAAAGAATTATTTCACGACGGGATATTTTTTGCGATGCCAATCCACGATACCGTGACGGAGATTAAATATCCGGGTAAACCCTCTGTCGATTAGGATTTTTGACGCAACAGTACTCCTGTTGCCGGTGGCGCAATAAATCAAAATGGGGTCATCTTTGCGAGAAGAAAGCTCGGACAAACGCCTCTGGAGGTCCTGAACAGGAATGAGCAAGGCATCTGCCAGGTGGCCTCTGATATATTCCTTTGGGGTGCGCACATCCAGGATCAGGGGAAAAAATGTCTGGATTACATCCTTGGCCTCTTCAGCCGATACAGGCCTGTAGTAGGCCCCTTCATACTCCATAACCGTAAGGGTGGCGGCAATATCATTGATAAATAAATCAAAAACTCCGGTTTTCTTCATTTTAAAATACGGGGCCTGATTCAAATCCGATGTCAACGGGGTTTCAATATCCAATGCAGGAATGGATAGAACAATACCCTGTTCTGCACCTATGTCGAATTTGATATAATCTCCCCGAAATACAAAAAATCCCAACACACCATTCGGTGCCTGAACCGGCAGGACCCGGAATCCCCGGACCAGTTCTCCGGACGCTTTATGCCCGCCCCCTTCCCCCGCTCCGGCCAGGGGACACCAAAAAAGCATAAAACCGGCATACACCATCAGAACACTGGTGACAATTATCACTAAGGCATTTTTTCGCGACGGTCCTGTCCTTGCCATACGTCTATCCTCCGGTGTAGGAATGTCAATTTTATAGAACAGGGAGCCCCGTACTATAAACCAATTATTTCAAAGATAACTCCTGTAAATAAAGAACGTTACCACAACCTGGTACCCGCTTCAAGATTGGATCTATTTAATTTTTCAAAATCTGGTATACTGTGCCTGTCACAAACGCATTATCAAAATCCAAAACTTCCGGGAGAAAGGATACCATGCTGGAATACGACACGTCCCTTCTAAAAAAAAGATGTGGGTGGATTATAAACGCACTGGGCAAAAAAATGGTATGGAAATGGGATGACCGCTTTGATACCGTACTTGCTGAATTCAATGTTAAAGACACGGAAAAAATAAAAAAACAGCTTGCAGGTCAGATGGATATTGTCTGGGACAGGGACAATAAAGGCAATGCCCCTGAAGTGATCCACATCATCATCGACCATTTCGGCGGCCTGAACCCGGACCAGCAGCTTTTCACCTCAGACCCGGACATTGACGGCATTCTTTTGTGCGCCTGGTGGCCCTGGGGCAACAACGAGACCGTATCGATCCGCCTGGCGGTATTTGCCGATTCCTTAAACGATGATGAAAACGAGGAACTGACCCGTATTTTCAGGAACTGGTTCGGTGTATGAGACCTGTGTTAAGACAATCGATCTTTAACTTTTCGGCCAGGGGAACAAAATAGCCCGCTTTTCCGTTGGTGTGATCACGTTGATACAATTTGGATTTGGGAAAAACGAATTCACTATCAATAAATCAAAAAGACGAGAAAATTACAGCCCGGACAGAATGTCCGGGCCGTTTGGATTGTGCAAATTTACATATATTTTTTCAAAATAGCATCATAGGTGCCGTCGGTTTTCATCTTATCCAGTTCAGCCTGCCATTTTGAAATTTCCCCGTCAGAGGTGGATTTGCTAAAGGCAATATAAAGCTGAGTTTCCTTGACATCAAATACTTTTTCCAAAGCAGATGAATCTCCTATGGCATTCTTTGCTTTGAACAGGCCCTGAAGCTGACCCACAATCCAAAGGTTGATACGCCCGGCCATAAGCTTTTTCACATTTGCCTGATCATTTACAACGCTCTCAATATTGGTAAACCCCAGCTCCTTTAAATAGGATTCAGCGGCATCGTCTTTATAGGTACCGATCTTTTTGACTTTCCTGGCATCATCAAGGGAATTGATCTGTACACCACTGCCTTTTTTGGCGAAAAACACCCATTTATTTTCAGCCACAGGCCCGACCCATTTGAATAAAGACTCCCGCTGCTCGGTACGGGTCATGGAAAAAAGTATCATCCCGTCCCTATTCTGGATGAAATTATACCCCCTGGACCAAGGGACAACCTTAATCTTGTTTGGATGTCCGATACGTTTGATCAACTCGACCATTACGTCAGAAGACAAACCGGTAAGTTTTCCATCTTCCGTATAGTTAAAGGGCGGGTATTCTTCAGTCATGATCTCAAAGTTTTCGGCTTGGGCGGGCGGCACCATAGCGGCCAGGCAAAACAGACAGGCAATCAATTTTACAATGAACAGCTTCATACGATTTCTCCTTTATGTTCTCAAGTTTATACCTTAAATTTACCCATAAGTTCGGACAGCCGGTCACCCAGAACGGAGAGCTGGTCCGCATTGGTCTTTACCTCCTGGCTGGAAGAAGAAAGACCATTGGTGGCATCTGTGATCTCAGCGATTTCTCCGGCCACCTGCTGGGAGGCGGCTGAACCCTGGGATACGTTTTCATTGACCTCAACAATTCCTGTGGAGGCATGGGAAATATTTTCGGAGATCTCCCGGGTGGTGGCAGACTGTTCTTCCACAGCCGTGGCAATGGTGGCCACAATGGAATTGATTTCCGTAACCACCTGGGAAATATTGGCAATGACTTCCACGGTTCCGTTTGAAGAGGCCTGGATACCCTGGATCTGATCCTTGATGGCGCCTGAGGCTTCAGCAGTCTGGTTGGCCAGATCCTTGATTTCATTGGCCACAACGGCAAACCCTTTACCGGCCTCCCCGGCCCGGGCCGCTTCTATAGTGGCATTCAGGGCCAACAGATTCACCTGCTCGGAAATATCGGTAATAGTCTCGACCACCTTGCCGATCTGGTCGGCGGCCTGCCCCAGTTCATTGACCTGCTGGGAGGCATTCTGTGTCTGAGTCACGGCATTATCCGTAATACTTCTTGCTTTTTCTGCGTTCTGGGCAATCTCATTAATCGTGGAAGACATTTCCTCTGAGGCTGTGGCCACCATATTGATATTGGTTGACGCCTCTTCCATGGCGGCGGCCACGGATGTCATATTGGCACTCATGTCATCAGCAGCCGTGGCCACGGAACTGGATCTTGCGGACAAATCGTCCACTCCGGTGTTCATGCCGGCAGACAGCTTGGTGAACCCGCTGGAGGCTTGGTCTATGGTATTAGCGTTTTCAGAGACCTCTTTGATCAGGTCCTGAAGTTTTTCAATAAACTGGTTGAACCAGGTGGAAAGCTCGCCAATTTCATCTTTGGTTTTCACATCCAGCCGCTTGGTCAGATCCCCTTCTCCCTGGGCAATATCCTTGATCATGGAAATGGTATTTTTAATGGGCCGGGTCACAAAAATCTGGAGGCAGACCACCAGGGTGACGATGAGGGCGATGATGATGACAATGGATACGATAACCTGGGTGGTAATGCCGTTGCTGATATTTTCCTTGGCAATGGACTGAAAACTTGTAATGGCTTCCTGGGTATGGGCCTCCTTGTCTAAGATAACTTTATTGAGTAAATCATTTGTGTAGTAGAGCCTCACACTGCCCACTTTTTCCCCTTCATGCATGGCATCGGATACAATGGATAGATTTTCGTCCACTGCAACGGTATCCGGCAGGGTATCACCGGTAGTAATTTCCGGAGTTTTCCATGCCGCCCCAAATGGATTTCCTTCGGCATCCAACACCTTGATGGCGACCATCCCGTCCAGTTTGAGGTACGATGCCAGGAGCTTGTAAAGTTGTTCCTGATCAAAATTGTATAAAAAAGACCGGGTCACACTGGTACAGATTTCTAGGTTGACCTTCATATTGGCCACCAGGGATTCTTTCATTTTGGCCGATTCATCTTCCAGGGCCATTTTCTGTGTTCCCACAAAGCGGTCGATCATTTTATCGGCCAAGCCTGAGGAAAGTTGAATTGCGATAAAACTGCTGATGGCCAGGAGGATCAGAATAATAATACCGCTGGCAAAAGAAGTTTTAAACGCAATACTGCCTTTCAGGGGTGACGATTTTTGTTCCATTGGATCTCCTTGAAATGAATTATATTATAACTAATTAATTCTAATCTGTATTCGCACATATTTTGCCGGGAAAAATTATATTTATATCACAATGTGGTTTGCCTAAGAATACCGATTCACTCTTCGGGTGTCAACCGGTTTTCGCATCCCCGTCATCAGTAGAAATTCCCCGGGTACGACTCCGTGTAAATACCTTTTGACTTCCAGGTCATTTCCTATTAATTAATAGGTTAATTTTATTAGTCGGCACCTTGCCTTTACCGCCTTAACCCCAGAGCAGAAAATTATGATTAAACCTGACCATTGTATTACCACATCTATTTTCGATATTTTTAAAACCGGGCCCGGACCCTCCAGTTCCCACACCATCGGCCCCATGAAAGCCGCTCTATTGTTCAAGCAGGTGATAAAAGGACTGGACATCCCCCCTTCGGATCTGGGTATAAGTGTCCACCTGTATGGGTCCTTGAGCCTCACCGGAAAAGGCCACGGCACCCACAAGGCCGTGTTGGGCGGCCTCATGGACTGGGCGCCGGACACCTGTGACTGCGATGCCCTATACCTGCTTCTGGAGGATCCTAAAAAAGCATATGAGATTCCCTTCAAAGAAGGGGTCATCCCCTTTACCGGGAATAATATTATTTTCGAAGATAAAGATACCCCTGATCTCCCATTTGCCAACACCATGCGCTTCAGACTCATGCATGAAAACCGCCTGATCATAGAAAAAGAGTACTATTCCGTGGGTGGCGGATTTATCCACTGCAAAGGGGAAAATCCCGAGGTCCCGGCCTGTCCTCCCCATCCCTATTGGAATATGAACTCCTTGAGAAAACTGATGCGGAAAACAGGGTATTCCCTGGACAGGGTCATTCTGGAAAATGAACAGGCCCTGACCGGAATGTCTGAACAGGACATTTTAAAAGGCATTGACCATATTCTGGATGCCATGTGCCAATGCGTGGATCGCGGACTTTCCCGGGACGGACTTTTGCCCGGTTCCATCGGCCTGCTCAGGAAAGCCCGGGTCCTCATGGAAAACGCCCGAAAAATGCCCCGGGAATCCGGGCGGTTTCTGGGCTTGCTCAATGCCTATGCCATGGCGGCCTCAGAGGAAAACGCCGACGGCAAGCAGGTGGTAACGGCCCCGACATCAGGTTCAGCCGGAGTCATGCCCGGGGTGATTTTCATGCTAAAACACCAGCACCACCTGGACCGGGACCAGTTGCGAAAAGGATTGCTGGCCGCTTCTGCCATTGCCTTTATCGCCAAAAAAAATGCCAGCATTTCAGGGGCTGAAGTGGGCTGCCAGGGAGAGGTGGGAGTGGCTTCATCCATGGCAGCCGCTTTCATGGCCCATGCCCAGGGCTTTGACATTAAACGGATGGAAAATGCAGCAGAAATAGCCCTGGAACACCAGCTTGGCATGACCTGTGACCCCGTGGGCGGCTATGTACAGATCCCCTGTATTGAACGGAATGCCGTGGGTGCTGTGACGGCGGTAAACGCCTGTATCCTCGCGGAAGCAGGTGATCCGGCCCGGCAGAAGGTCACCTTTGACGAAGTGGTTGAAACCATGATGGAGACCGGCCGGGACATGTGCACGAGGTACAAGGAAACTGCCCTGGGAGGACTGGCTGTCTGCTGTGTGTCCTGCTGATTCCCTGACAATCCGGTTACAACAATTTTGATATTTCAGGAGATAATATGACATCCTTACCACGGGTCTGCATTCTTGCCACAGGCGGCACCATAGCCGGGGCGGGAAATTCGTCAACCCAGGCCGGATATTCATCCGGTCGGCTCGACCTTCAGGGTCTGCTGACGGCCGTGCCGGATCTGGACCGGCTGGCCCGGATCCAGGGAGAACAGGTCGCAAATGTTGGCTCCCAGGATATGTCCTTTGAAATTATGACCGGCCTGGCCAGGCGAATCAACCATCTGCTGGCCAAAGAGGATATTGACGGCATAGTGGTCACCCACGGCACCGACACCATGGAAGAAACCGCGTTTTTCCTTAACCTGGTGGTCGACTCAGACAAACCCGTTGTCATGACCGGAGCCATGCGGCCGGCCACGGCCGTGAGTGCCGACGGCCCCCTGAACCTGTTCAATGCCGTGGCCGTGGCCGCCCATCACCAGGGCGGAAACCGGGGAGTTATGGTTGTAATGAACGACAGAATCCACGGGGCCCACTCCCTGACAAAGAACAATACCACTTCCGTTGAAACCTTTTTATCACCGGTGAACGGACTCATGGGCACGGTTGTCTTCGGCGGGGTAAAGTTTTTTCGAGGACCGTTCAGAAAACACACCCTGAACAGCGAATTCCACCCGGATTATGATCACCCCCTGCCCCGGGTGGATATTGTCTATGCATGCGCAGATATGCCTTCGGATCTCATTGACGCCTCCGTATCTCTGGGGGCAAAAGGTATTGTGGTGGCCGGCGACGGAAACGGAAATATGAACCAGGCCGCCATCGCTAAAGCCTCGCAATTCGCAGCCAAAGGTATATTTATCGTCCGGGCATCCCGGGTGCCCACGGGCACGGTGGGCAGAAACGTGGAAGTTGATGACGATGCCGGTGGATTTATCGCCTCGGATGAACTCAACCCGGCCAAAGCCAGAATTCTGCTCATGCTCTCCTTGTTAAAAAAAAGAACAGCTGAACAGATCCAGGAATTGTTTTACGAATATTAACCCCAGGGGGTTAACCGCCCAGGGAGAGGGGCAGATACAGGGTCACCCCAGCAGGCAGGTCGCTAAAATCCCTGATATGATCGCCGGTGATCAGCCCCCCCCCGGGCATGTGGTAGACCACAGACTTATCTTTATATTTTTGACCGGCTATTTTGTATGCGGTCTGTTTTTTCGTGATGGCATAGGGTCCTTTGTATCCCACCATGAGCAAGGTTCCCGGGGGGAGATCGTCCCAGTCCCGGATGGAGGAACCCGGCGAAATCCTTCCCGACGGCAGAAAATAGATGGTGGTATCGGATCTGTAATCCTGCCCGGCATGGGACCAGGCCGTCATCCGGTCGGAAATTTTTTTGACAGGGCTTTTGGCCTGAACCTTAACCTGCTCGGTTTCCTGGTTGAGCAGTACCCGGGTGCCCGGGGGCAATCGGCTCCATCCCATGGCCGCTTCCACGCGGTTTCCGGGCAGGGCCCGGCCGCCGGGCAGAATATAGGCCGTAGACGCATCCTTGTAGTCCTCTCCGGCAATGGACCAGGCAGAATTTTCTTTTGAAATGATATTGGAACCACGGACTTTAGCCATAACCGGCAACGCCGCCGCACCCTGCCCGGAAAATTTGTAAAACAGGGTAGCCAGAATAGGGTCTGCCGTAAGCCGTCCGGCCCTGACATCGGGATCAAAAGACCAGCTATGTACCAAGCCGGCTTTTGACCGATCAAAATTTTTGGCACACCGTTTACGACCCCTGTGGTTTTTACTGAACCAGGGATTGGGACGGCCGTAAGCCACCTGACTATGGGTCAGAATGTCTCTGTCATCCAGCCGGTACACCTGCTTTAGGACCTGGAGCAGCATACCCAGTGACCGATACTGATCCCGGGTGATGGGGGCGTGATGGTAACCCACCAGTTCAATACCCACGGAGGTTGAAGATATATTTTTTTCTCCGTTCCACATGGACAGGCCGGCATGGTCTGCCCGGTACTTCCGGTTCAGGATTCTATAGGTTCTGCCGTTCCTGGCAATCACATAATTGGCATGTCCCCCCGGGGTAGACCGCCCGCTCTTCATCCGTTTCCCACCGGACACCACCCTCAGGGTGGCATCAAGCCCCAGTTCAGAGGTATGGACAATAATGAGATCGGTCCGGGGACGAACCTTTTTTTTAAACCTGGGATTGATCCGGCTTCGATAATCAATAATACGATGTTGAAACCGGTTTAATTCGGGACGGGTATAGGCCTGGGCAAAAACGGGAAATAAAAAGACTCCGGCCAGAATCCAGATGAAAAGCCGAATAAGGGCGGGGTGACTTTCTTTGAACGCTGTAATGGGACCGGTACTCATAGCAGCGCAGTATACCAGCCCCGGCAGATTTATGGAAGGCGCACTTGAAGAAAAGCCCGTCCCAGATGCCGTGGGCATCTGGGACGGGCAGAAAAACCGTTTAAACTTTGAACCGGTTCACCATGAGATCCAGGCGGGAAGCCAGTTTTGACAGGTCTTCTGCGCTGGTTTGAACCTGGGTGCTCCGATCCGCCATATCAGTAGAGGCCTGGTTTACCTCTGAAATATCTTTGGTAATTTCATGGGCCACTACAGAACTCTGGTTTACATTCTGGTTCACTTCTTCAATGCCTGTGGAGGCCTGGGAGATATTTTCGGCAATTTCCAGGGTGGCCGAGGATTGTTCCTCCACGGCCGTGGCAATGGCGGCCACAATCTGGTTAACTTCCATAATCACCCCGGAGACTTCGACCATACCGTCCAAAGAGCCTTTTGAGCCCGCCTGGATATTGTCGATTTTAACTTTGATTTCCATGGACGCCTCCGAGGTCTGTCCTGCCAGATCCTTGATTTCATTGGCCACGACGGCAAAGCCTTTGCCCGCTTCTCCGGCCCTGGCCGCTTCAATGGTGGCATTGAGGGAAAGCAGGTTGACCTGTTCGGAAATATCGTTAATGGTCTCCACGACCTGGCCGATGGCCTGGGCAGCATCCCCCAGCTCATTCATTTTCTGGGTGGAGATTTCCACCTTGGCCACGGCGTCTGTCGAAATTCCTCTGGCCTTCTCGGCGCTCCTGGCGATTTCGCCAATGGTGGCATTCATCTCCTCGGCGGCACTGGCAACCGTATTCACATTGGTGGAAGACTGCTCCATGGCGGCTGAAACAGAATTCATATTGGCGGTCATCTCTTCGGCGGCTGCAGCCACCGTGCCGGCTCTTTCAGCAGTCCGGACGGCGCCCTCGGACATCTGATCGGAAATCGCGGCCAGTTCTGTGGAGGATGACGACAAGGCCTCGACCCCCTCGCCGATGTCGCCGATCATGGCCTGGAGTTTATCAATAAAGGTGTTAAAGGCCAAGGAGAGGGTGCCCACCTCATCTTTGCCTTGAACCTCAAGCCGCTTGGTCAGATCCCCTTCCCCTTCTGAAATATCCTTGAGTCCTTCAACCGCCAAATTGATGGGCCTGACAATGGTCAGGGAGGCAAGGAAAATCAATATGCCCACAACCACAAGAACAATGCTTCCCACAATGAGATTATATATTTCCATCTTTTTAACCGGCACCATGAACTCCTCTTGATTCTGGGTCACGGCAACGCTCCAGCCCGTAATGGGCACATGGGCAAACCCGGCCAGTTTTTCAGTCTCTTTAAACACATAAAAAGAATCACCGGTTTCTCCGCCAATCATACGGCGGGAAATCTCTTCCATGCCTTTCAGGGTTTTTAAATCCAGTGTAAAAATAAACTCTTTTTTAGGATGGGCAATTACAATGCCTTCCCGGTTTATCATAAACGGATACCCGGTCTTTCCGATTTTTATTGATGTCAGTTTTTCTGACAGAGAGGCCAGTTTAAGCACAGCGCCGAAGACTCCGGCAAATTCTCCGGATTTTGTTTGAAGGGGTACCGAAAGCACAACCACGGGCAATCCACTGACCTTGGATTTAATGGGTATACCGACAATGGCCCGGCCTTCTTTGGCGGCTTTAAAATAGTCCCGGTCTGCCACATTTACTTTTTTTTCCCGGAGTGCCCCGCCCATGCTGTCGGAAACAGCCGCTCCACTATTGTCGGAAACAAAAAAAAGTTCATAATCAGATCCTATTTTACCATGGGCCCGCGTAAAAAAAGCATCCAGGGCCCCGGCCGCGTCCAGGGCATTTTCAATTCCGTTTTCAGCCACCTGATTAACAGCCCGGTCCATTACCGGTGTCAATGCCATTTCCCGGGCGAATTTCATCTCTTCTTCCAAAAAGAGTTCCGCAGTCATGGCCAGGTCCTGGGACGCCCTGGACACGGTTTGAAGACCGGCCGCCACCAATGCCTTGGATGCCGTATCCACTGAGATCAATCCCACAACAATCATGGGAATAAAAACTGCCATAAGTCCGCCGGCAATGAGCTTTACACTGAGCTTGATGTCTCTGATTTTTTTCACGTTTTCTTTCCCCCGAGAAATGAATTTGTTATTTAAGTCCGTTAAAAACCGGGGGCTGCCCATTTTGGCCTCCCTGGATTTTATTGCATTCCCGGCGGCCTGGCATAAGCCTTCCCACAGGTTCAACTCAGGACCCGATTCAAAAACTTAATTCAAAAACTACACCACGATTAACTGGAAGTTTTTTCAATGTGATATACCAAGGTTAAACAAAAAACGCGTGAAAATCAAATGTAAAAATAATACTGCGATTTTTTAATGAGGAAATCTTTGGCAACACTTGTGTACCATGATGGTACAATGGGAAACAAGAATTTTTCTGTTAGACAAAACTGCCCCCCCCCCGTAACAAAGCCCTATCAGGGTGCAAAAAAGATGTCCCCAATGAATGGTGATGTGTGCTAAAAAATCAAATAATCAGCCGGGCAAGATCTTCGGCTTTTTCAAATCCCGGTTCAATCATGGCTTCCACGATTTCCGGATCAAGCCCGTACTGACTGACAGCCGCCTCAATCATTTCATCCACCCCTGAATTAAATTCATCTTCCCGCAAAATAGCCACCAGCCTGACAGGACCCAGGGCATTAAAATCCTTTACCTCTGCACCGTGGTGCCCCCGGATGGCTGCCGCAATATTTTCAGGCAGGCCCCACTCCGCGCAGATCCAGGATGCCACTTCGGTATGGTCCCAGTCCAGGGTTTCCTGCTCCAATGCCGCCAGGTCCCCTCCCTCAATATGCCATTTTTGAAAAATAGGATCATAATCATCACTTCTGTGACAGGCCAGAAAAGGCAGGGCCATATCCTGGAGAAAAGCGGCAGTGAAACATTCGGATTCCTTTGCCGGACAAATCAGCCGGGCCAGTTCAGCAGACAGCACGGCCCGTCTGGCCGAGGTGAGCCAGAATTCCTGGGGGTCATGCCATTGGCAGGACTGCTTGGGCATGCCCTTGACCACCCCTACCCCCAGAACCAGGGACTCCAGTTGAGAAATGCCCACCAGGGCAATTGCCTGGGTCAAATTTTCCACCTTTTTGGTTGGAGAGAAAGCAGCTGAATTGGCAATTCTCAATAATTTCACAGAGATCCCCGGATCCAGCGCCAGTATTTCCGCAATGGAGGCAGCCGAAGAGTAGGGACTTCTTATCTTCTGGAGAATCTGCATGACCACGGCAGGAAAAGAGGGCAGTTCATACCCTTTAAGTATTTTCTTTAATTTGCTCTTTGGATCTGTTTTTACCTTAAAAAAAGAGAACATGAATTAAACCCTTATATATAAAAAATAGTTCAAACACCTGCATTCTTTCATGTTTTATTGTGTGCAGCTGGATGAAAAACAAAGCTGCGCACGACTGTTATTCGGCACGGCGTGCCATCTTATTTCCCAGAATACTCAATAGGCCCCCAAGCCCCATGTATCCGGTAATGGCCTGGAGGGAAACAACCACCTGGGCTGTCAGAGATATGGGAATTGCATCCCCGTATCCCAGTGTGGTCAGGGTAACAAAACTAAAATAAATGGGTGAAAACCAGGTTTCATACCGGCCGAAATCAATGGCCACCTGGGTATAGATGGTGGCATACCCAAGGGTGGCGATGAGCAGCCAGACAAACCAGCGCGCCAGACTTCTGCCACAGTCCGATGTAAACCACCAGATCCAGTAGATTATCCTGTGAGTCCGGCTCTGACTCTGGAATTCATAGAGATAATTTTCATCGGAAATATGGCGCCGCACCAGATAGGCCCCACGCAGATCCATGTCCCTGACATCCGCTCCCACCCAATCGGCCTGTTTAAAATTTTTTATGCCCAGAAGCCGACACCGCTGGAGATCGGCCAGGCCGAACCGGGTATGTGCCACATTGCTGTGCTTGAGGTCAGCATCGCAGAGGCTGGCCCGGGTAAACACAGCGTAGGAGAGATCGGCCTCCGACAGCCTGGCACCCGTTAGGTCGGCAGCCCTCAGGTCTGCCCGCTTCAGGATGGACCGGCTCAGCACCGCTTCGCTCAGATCCGCATTGATCAGACCGGCATGGGAAAGGTCTGCCCCACCGAATCCGCAGTTTTTGGCATGGCATTCGTTGAGTACGGCCCGGCACAGGTCTGCGCCTATAAATTCACACTCATTGAGCACAGCCTTCTCAAGTGCGGCCTCCACAAGAACGGCATAGCTCATATTGGCCCGGGTCAGATCCACCCGATTCATGGAGGCAAAGGAAAAATCATACCCTGAGAGGTCCAGGCCGGACAGGTTCTGGTTGTTCAGGTTAATTCCCCTAAGATCAAGTCTCAGGGGGCGGTCCGGACTTCCCTGGCAGCATTTGGTTTTCAGGGTTTGAATCATGGCGGTCTGCCGGGTGCCTCCGGCATCGGGGTCCTGCTCCCGCCACCTGGCTGCCAGGGATTTTTTTTCCGTTGCCGAGGTCTGATTTTCCCTTGTTTCCATTTTGATCCTTTTCTTACCCCTGGGGTCATGCCTTTCGTTTTAGTTCTTCGACTGGGTTTCTCACTCATATATACATTAAAGGTAACTATAAGTTAATTCCGGCATGGAAAACAACCGGTTTTTTCCTTGACCCCGTCTTGGTAGATGCCTATGGTAGGCAGATAATCAAATTCTGATACAAAGGAAACCTATCATGAAATTCACCATTGATCATTTTAATATCAATGTACTGGACCTGGACAAAAGCCTGGCCTTTTACGAAAAAGCCCTGGGGCTTACCGAACAGAGCCGGAAAACAGCCCAGGACGGCAGCTATATTATTGTTTACCTTACAAATGAGGCTTCTGCCGTCAAGCTGGAGCTGACCTGGCTGAGTGTCCAGGACAAACCCTATGACCTGGGAGATGAAGAATTCCATATCGCCTTTAAGACAGATGATTTTCAATCCGCCCATGATCTTCACAGTCAAATGGGGTGTATCTGCTATGAAAATACTAAAATGGGCATTTATTTCATCAATGACCCGGACGGATATTGGCTTGAGGTGGTGCCGGTCAGGTAATGCCGGACCGGTTATGATAGTGTATTAAGGGGACGACAATCCATCATGAAAATTATAGTTGATTCCGGGACCGGGTTCACCGGACTAGAAAAAAATGTCACCAACCTGGTGGACAAAGGATTCAAAACCATCATGCTCTTTCACGCCGAAGGAGGCATTGACAAAGATCCTGCCTTCAAAAAAAAATGCGATGCCATGCTTGGCAAGGCATCTGAAAAAGGAGTCCAAATTTTCGGTGGAATTTTTCCAGGCATTATGGACAACGGCAAGCTCATGGACAGGGGCAGCATTATAACAGGGCTGCACTGCCGAACCCATGTCATTACCCTGGAAGGGTTAGACCGTCCGGATCTGGGGCATGTAATTGAAAAACAACTCCCACATCCTGACAGAGCCGGCTACCGGCTCAAAACCCTTTTTGTATTTGGGGACGGATTTGGGGAATCCAATCTGAACCTGATCTCCGGCCTGAATCAGCTCATTAAAAACTATCCACTCAAAGTGATTGGTGGTCTTGCCGGGAGGAACAGCCTCAAGGCCAGTCACTACAACATTTTCACTCCCCAAAAAGTCATTCAGAACGGTGCTGTTCTCGCATTTACAGACCTTGAAAGCGGTATCGGGGTGAAACACGGATGGACCCCTATACCAGAATCCCAGTGTACCATCACCGCCACCAACCACTGCTATGTGGAAACCCTCAATAAAAAGCCGGCCCTCTCATTCTACCTGGATCTGATATCCCGATTCGATCCCGCCATTGCCGAACAAAAACAGCTGCTCATGGCCGGAGACTCGAACCTAATTTTCAAGCAGGTGGCCATTAAATACCCCCTGGGCCTGATACGAAAGCAGGCCGATGGGCAACAGATCATTGACCGGACCGCAGTTGCCGTGGGTGGAGACCGATCTCTTCAGTTTTCGGCTGAAATTCCCAAAGGCACCCGGGCCTGTATCCTTCATCTCACAGGCGACACCCCCAAGGCCCAATGCCTGAACATCAGTAAGGCGGTCCAGAACGCCTACCTGAACAGCCTGCGCCTCTTTCCGGCTGAAATCCCCGAGCCCAGAGTACTGATCATGGACTGTTTCGGAAGAAAACAGATGGTTGAACAATTGGGCCAAAATTTTGAATCCGTTGAATTCGACATCATTGCCGGAGATCAGAAGGAAAAGGATCATTCACCCTTCGGGGTACTGACCTTCGGAGAAATATCCTCCATGGAGGCCGGGTATGTTGAACTCCACAATAAAACAGCCGTGGTGGCGACCTTAGAGGATAATTGATCATGTCCCGGGGTAAACCCGCGTCAGCCGTTTTATCTGGATTTTACCTGGTTGCCATGGGTGCGACCTTCATGGCCATGCTGGTCATCCTCATTATGAACCTGTCCACCCCATTTGAATTTTCCAGGAACAGAATCCATGAACTCTTTTATTCCGGCTGGGCCGGAGCCATGGTCATACGGTTCAGTCTCCTAATTCTGGTGACCTGCCTTTCCAGCCTCCCCTTAATCGGGGTCATGCGACAGGTTTTAAAACCGGTGCGCCGTTTTCTGACCCTGCCCGGAGCCGGGCTGGATCTCCGGGAAAAAGCGGGCAGGCGCCTCATCAACCTTCCCTTTATCATGGTGCCGGTGAACCTGGGACTGTGGGTCTTGGTTCCCACAGCCATTTTCACCCTATTTGTCCACATGGGCATCATGGATTACAGCACTGCCGCCACCTTTGCCATCCGCTCCTTTATGGTGGGGCTTATGTCCTCGGCCATTCTTTTTTTCAGCCTGGAAGCCCATGCCCGAAAATCCCTGTTCCCCATATTATTCCCTGAGGGCGGCCTGGCAGAGATGGATGATACCCGGCGGATTTCCATTGCCCGGAGGCTCCGGGCCTTTTACCGCCTGGGAAGCCTGATTCCCCTTGCCCATATTGTACTGACCCTGTTTGTCCTCTTTCTCCAGGTGGATGACAATCCCATGTCCACCCGGGAGTATGCCCGCTCCGTGCTCCTGTTTTCACTGGTTGTCTTTTGCATTTTTTTCCTGGGGTCCGGTATTCTCACCCGGCTCATCAGTCGGTCCATTGCGGAACCGGTGAACGAAATGGTGAAAGTGGTCAACACATTGAAAAAAGGGGATTACAATACTCGGGTTCAGGTGGTGTCCAATGACGAAGTCGGCATCCTAGGGGACGCCTTTAACCAGGCCATCAAGGACCTTGAAGACCGCAAAAGAGTCAGGGAAGCATTCGGGCGGTATGTGGATCCCAGGGTGAGAGACGAAATTCTGTCCGGCCGCATCCCTCTGGACGGGGAATACAAAGAGGTGACAGTATTATTTGCCGACCTCAGGGAGTTCACCCCCCTCACCGCTGCCAATGACCCCAAGCAGGTGGTCCATATGCTCAACAATTATTTCAAAACCATGGCCGCTGCCATTGAAAGCAACAAGGGACTGATTCTCCAGTTCCTGGGGGATGAAATTTACGCCGTGTTCGGGGCCCCCATAACGGATGACCACCACCCGGCCAATGCCGTCCGTGCCGCCCTTGATATGGAAAAGCGCATCACCTTATTGAACCGGGAATTCAAATCCCAAGGCCTGCCCCTTTTGTCCCACGGCATCGGCATACACACAGGCAAAGTCCTGGCCGCCAACATCGGCAGCCCGGACCGCCTCTCCTACCTGCTGGTAGGGGACACTGTAAACCTGGCATCCCGACTCCAGGCCATGACCCGTGATCTTGGCGCCCGTATCATTGTTTCCCAGGACACCGTGGATTGCCTGCCCGGGGATGCAAAAGACATGTCACTCACCCCCCATCCCCAACCTGTCCAGGCCAGAGGAATTAACCGCCCCCTGAATATCTACCGGGCCTGACGCCTTTAAAAAATCGCTGTCCTGCGCTGGGCAAAATGATATACCCGTGATCCGGCTTCGTAAAACAATCCCCTGAGCCGTCTGAAATTAACCGCCTTGATGGGGGAGACCGGCAGGGGAATGTCTGTCTCAGATCCACCGGCCATATATTGAGCCATGAGTTTACCGAATACCGTGCCAGGCCCGATGCCCCTTCCGTTATAGCAGGTGACCATGGCCAGCCCCTCATCCATCACATGAAATCTGGGGATGTGATTGGTGGTCATGGCGATACGCCCGTACCACCCGTATTCCAGGTCCACATCCGGGATCTGGGGAAAAACTTTGGCAATGGTCCGCTTTGCCCAGGCCCGGTTCAGGTCCATGGCAAAACCTTCCACATTGCCCACACTGCCTACCAGGAGCCGTCCGAATTCATCCAGGCGGAAAGAGGACAGAATAAGGTTGGTGTCCCAGGCCCCGTTTTTACCAGGCAGCACGGTCTCCAGAACCGATGGGTTCAGCGGGCGGGTGGCAAACTGAAAATAATTAAAGGGCACAAGATTGTTCACCTGACTCTGGAAGGCCTGTTCCGGATACCCCTGGACTGCGATAATGACTTTCCCCGCCCTGACCTGACCGTTGGGGGTTTTCAAAAGATATCCCCCCTCCCCCTTGTCCAGCTCAATAACCGGGGACCGATCATAAAGTTTTGCCCCTTCCTTTTGGGCGGCCCGGGCAAGTCCGAAGGCATATGCCAGGGGCTGAACTGTCCCGGCCCGTTCATCTAAAAGAGCCGCCCGGTATGCCTCTGTGCCAAGCATCTCAGAAGCCTCACCCTTTTCAAGGAGGCGGACCGGGGCCCCGACGTTCTGCCATTGCCGTTCCCGCTCCTGAAGGGCCTTGTACCCGGCACGGGAGTCTGCACAATGCAGGGTCCCGTAGCGCCAGGCTTCACATTGGATATCATATTCATCGATCAACCCGAATACCAGATCAGGAGACGCCCCCAGGACCCGGATCAGAGTTTCTCCGTGTTCCTGGCCCACCAGGGAAATCACATCCTCGGGCATGAGCCAGAGTCCGGCATTAACAAGTCCTACATTTCTTCCGGCCCCGCCGTATCCCACCTCATTGGCCTCCAGAAGAACACAGGAGTGTCCGGATTTGGCCAGGTGCAGGGCGGCAGACAGCCCTGTATATCCACCGCCAATGATGGCGACCTCTGCATTTTTTTCCCCGTCCAGAACATTGAGTTCAGGTTTCCCCTTGGCAGTGGCTGCCCACAGCCCGTGTGTAATTTCAGAATAAGCCATGTATCCTCCTGATATCCTATTGGTTTTAATAAAATTTATTTAAAATTTTATTGGTATACCAAAAGAATCTCAATGTCAATACATAGGAGAAATGATAAAATCCTCCCCGGGTAAACAGTGAACCGGTTAATAATTCAGGATTGACAAGGTTGGGGGGTATCCAGAATATCCCTGACGGCCCGGTCCAGTTCCTTCATGGAGACAGGTTTGGCCAACAAGGCCCGTATACCCATATCAAGAGCTTTTGCTTCGGTTACAGTCCTGCTGTAACCGGTGCAGAGCAGAATCGGGATATCCGGACGGATATTTTGCAGCTTAACGGCGAGGGCATCGCCCGGTATATGGGGCATGGCCACATCGGAAATCACCAGATCATAGGCCCCGGGATCGGCCTGGAAGATTTTCAACGCCTCATTGCTGTCCGTGCAGGAGCTGACGGCATACCCAAGCCGTTCCAGCATTTTGGTTTCCATTGAAAGAACCTCTTTTTCATCATCAATGAGGAATATGTGTTCGTTTCCCCCCTTAAGCCCGACCGGGGCCTGGCCCGGGGCCACCTGGTCAGCCCCCTTTTCCAGGGGGAAATAAATATGAAATGCCGTGCCTTTGCCCTCCCGGCTTTTCACCCTGATCTCACCGCCCATTTTTGATACAATTCCATGGATGACCGACAGGCCCATACCCGTACCCCGGCCCTGTTCCTTTGTTGTAAAAAAGGGGTCAAAAATTTTATCCATAATCTCGCCTTTAATGCCGGTACCGGTGTCCCTGACCACCAGGCAAACCTGGGGGCCTGAGGCCCCGAATTCAGTTTCACTGAGGCTGACTGCCAACACACCGTCCCTGCAGCCTCCGTCTTCCACGGCATGCCAGGCATTGGTAAACAAATTCATGAGGATTTGATGTATCTGGGTGGGATCTGCCTTTATCGGCCCACAGTTTTCATCAATATCCTGCCGGATCTCGATGGTGGCCGGAATGGTGGCCCTGATCAGTTTGAGCACCTCCGTCAGGATAGGCTGAATTTTAATAATCTTCAAATCACCGGGCTCCTGCCGGGAAAAGGAAAGGATTTGCTTGACCAATTCTTTGGCCCGCTGGGTCCCCTTATAAATCTGGTCAAGGCTTTTGCGATGGGAACTGTCTTCAGGCATCTCCGCCAGCAGCATTTCCGTATGGCCTGAAATGGGAAAAAGGATATTGTTGAAATCATGGGCAATGCCACCGGCAAGGGTCCCAATGGTTTCCATTTTCCGGGTCTGGTTCAGCTGTTTTTCCAATGCCTGTTTTTCCCTGCCGGCCCGGTACAGGGCCGTGACATCCACCACAGATACCAGAATTTTTGAAAGCCCGTTCTTCTCCCGGTTCAGAACGGTTTTCCGAATGATAACATCCAGGGTTTCTCCCTGTAAATTAAGTTTCCTGGCTTCCCCCTCATACCGGTCTTCCCCGGAGGTAAAACAGGCGATCTGATCGACAAAATGCTGGGCATCATCTGACTTAATGAGTGACTCCAGTCCCATCAGCAACCGGCCCCGGGAACCGGCCCCATATAATTCGGCAGCCGCCAGATTGACCTGGGTTATACTAACAGATTTTATCAGATCCTTTATTTCATCTCCATGGGTCTTCAAATACCCGGTGATATCTTCCACCCCTTTATTCAAAAGAGTATCGACATGGGCCCCTACCTTTGAAAAATCCTGAAGAGACAAAGCCGTGGGCGACTCTTCAAACAGCCGTTTATGGAACTCCTCACTCTCTTTTAATGCGGCTTTTTTTTCCCTGCTGGACCTTAATGCCTCTTCCAGATCCTGATTTGTCCGTTGAAGCAGGACCTTTTTCTCCTGAAGATTGTCGATGGTTTTTTGAAGACTGTTTTGAAACAGACTGATACACAGCACCATGATCAAAACCACCAGAAAAAACAGAATCACAGCCATGGACCAGGCTTCAAGGCGGGTAGAATTGGTCATGGCAACGATATCTATGGGCAACCGCCCGGTGGACATGGCCCACCCAGTTCCCATGATGGCAGCCACACTCAGGCCGATGGAGACGAGCCCAGGGCCTACCCCCTGAAATGCCGCCGTCAGAACACAGAATGTGGCCAGGAGAATAATACCGGCACCGCTTAATCCAACCCCGCACAAAATCAATACGGCCAGGGCATAGAGGGAGAGCAATACGATATTTATCCGGAAGCGAAAGGGGAGTTTTCGCCGGAAAACAAATGAGATCAGCACCGGCAGATAAGCTGCGCTATAATAAATGACAACCCGGGTTTTTCCCTGTAGATGGACTTCAACCCCCGCCATGACAAGGGCGATCAAACCGATGACACAGAAAGCCGCCACAACAATTTCCGTAAGGGCTTCTCTTAAGGCATCAATTCCGCCGTCACCAGACACATGATCAAACCATGCTTTAATGTAAAGGATATACCTCAATGGCCGCTTCCTTGCACCTGAATTTTATAATGAAGACATCGGCCATTGTATCAAAAACCCACCAGACAACTCAAACCTTTTGTTTTTTGTCTGCCGCTACCCGGTAAAAACAGGCCCCTTGCAATAAGGGAGACGTTGTATTATTAAGGTATACCAGCAATTAAACCGCCTGACTGCACTGGAAACAGATGAATAAAGATATTTACAATACCCTGAGGGACCGGATCATCCACCTGGACTATGAGCCCGGTGCCATTCTAAAGGAACAGACCCTGGCAGAGGAATTCGGGGTCAGCCGGACCCCCTTGCGGACGGTATTGCTTCGCCTGGAATGGGAACACCTGATAAAAACACTGCCCAGAACCGGGATACTGGTTATGGAACTGGAACTTTCCACCATTACCCATGTGTTCCAGGCCCGGCTGGAAATGGAAGCGGTCATCGGCACCATGGCGGCCCAGCGCCTCGGCCCTGAAGATGTCGGCAAATTCAATGTTCTTGAATCCCAATGCCGGGCCCTGGCAGACAAAAAAGATCCAAGAGCCCTGGCAGCCGTTGACCTGGAAAACAAACAATTATTCCATAGTTCAGCCGGCAATCCTTTTCTCACTGAAATGTCCGAGCGTCTTTACTCCATGACCTTCAGGCTATGGTATTTCAACATGGTTAAAATGGACCGCAATGCGTGGGCAGCGGAGGTGGAGGCGGTGCGGGAAGACCTGGTCATCCTGGGGGATCTGCTCCGGGACGGCAGCCCGGAACAGGTGGGACAGGCCAGAAAGGACCAGCTGCTCAAGCACCTTGAACGAATTCGCTCATCCTTTCTGGGCCTCACAAATTTATAAGATTATTTCTTCTGCTCCATCATGGCCTGAACAAAGGAGAGGGTATCTTTCACCTCTTTGCTCATCAGGGTATCAGCCATGAGAGGCTTCCATGCACCCGTTGCAAGGTCCTGCCTAATTTTTCCGGCAGCCGCTGATTTGAATTCCTGCTTTATCTGGATAAATGGCCTGTTGGGTGTATCAATCCATAGGCAGATGATCTCCTTGGCCCGGGCAATGAGGTTTTCCTCTTCCACCACCTCATCCACCATGCCAAGTTCAAGGGCTCTGTCGCACCCGACCATTTCCCCGAAATACATGACATCCCTGTACCGTTTGTCTGAATCCAGTCCGAACCGGACCACGGCGGACTGGGCAATGGACAGGGCCAGGCCGATCTTAATCTCGCTCATGCCGATCTTAATCTTGGGATGATTTTTCACAATCCTGTAATCTGACGCCATGGCCAGGATCAACCCCATGGCGGCAGAGTGCCCGTTCATGGCACAGACCACCGGTTTTTTACAGGTAAAATAGTCAACCAGAATCTTTTCTTCTTCTTCAAAAAAATCAATCACCTGGTCAGGGGTTTCAAATCCCACAAACATGGGCAGACTGAATCCGCTGGAAAAAAACCGGCCATCTCCGGTGAGGATGATGCCTTTGAGATCATCATTTTCATTGACCTCATCCACAATCGCTTTGAGCTGTCTTAGGGTCTCTATTGTGACTGCGTTGGTGGCCCCGTCTGAAAGCTGGGCAATAACGATATTATCCTGGATTTCTTTCTTAAGCATGGCTGCTCCTTTCTTATTATAATAATCAGAATCGGTTTATCATGGTAAACAGTGTTTTACTCCATCCTGGTGGCCGGTGCAAGCCTGCGATGGTATCTATGGTAGATGCTTTTTATAATTCATTGAAATAAAGGGGAAAAACCGGTTGACAAAAAAAAGCATTTACTCGTATATTATTGTCGGCCATATGGCCGACTGAATCTTTTAATCCATTTATGCAAGGGAAAACCATGAAAGGAATTACAGAGATTAAACCCGGAAAAAGATACCTTAAACGTATCTATCTGTCTGTCATGCTCTGGTTTACGGGACGGGCCGTCCAGGCAGCGGCCCGTGTGGATAAGACTGTGGGGGACGAATTTTTGGCCATGCCCGAGGGGTACACCTTCTGTTTGGGCGCCTTTCCAAACGGCCCCTATATGGTGGTGGGAAAGGATGAAACCGGCAAGGTTAGATACCTGGGATCAAATAAGGAAAAGCAGCCAGTCCAACTGGAAATGGGACTCAAAAGCATGGGCAATCTTTTCTCCTTGTTCACCTTCCAGGAAAGTACACCCACGGCCAACGCCAGGGACCGCCTATATGTATCCGGGGATCTACCCCAGGCCTGTGCCGCCGTGCGCATTCTGGATATTGTCCAGGTCTATCTGCTGCCCAAGCCCGTTGCAAAATTAGCTGTCAAACGCTATCCTTGCTGGTCCCTGAAGCGCCACATCCTTGACAGAACCATAATTCTGATCAGAACCGTCACAGGTTTTTAAACCGAAAGGTGCCCGCTATGAGCCATTTTTCTTTTCTATGCCGGACCAAAACCAGTTTCGGCAAAAACGCATTGGAGCATCTCCCCTTTGACCTGTATGCCATGGGCCGGTCTAAACCCATGGTGATCCAGGACAAATCCTGCCATGAGGCAGGCATGACCAAGCCCTTAATTTCAGCCTTTAAAACCTCGGGCATGACCCTGGGCATCTGCCCGCCCCTGCCTGAGACAGACGGTGATGAACCGGCCCGGATCATCCGGTCCATGTACGAAACATACATGGAAAAAGGGTATGATGCCCTAATTGCCCTGGGCGGGGAACAGGCCGCCGACACTGCCAAGGCATTAAATATCGCCGTCACCTTAGGGCCAGAAGCCCTGCAGCAGGACGGGGTGGTAGCCCCCCTCTTCCCCATGGTCTACCTTCCCACCGGGGTAAAAACAGGGACGGCAACAGGAGGCAGGGCCCAATTCAACGGCCAAACATTTGTCTCGGATTTCCTGGCACCGGATCAGGTGGTGGCGGACCCGTCCCTGTTCATTGCCGATGACAGAGAAACCCTTCTGGATGCCGCCCTTACCTGCCTGGCAATGGGATGCGAGGTTTTCGGGTTGTCCGAAAATCCCCCGGCCAGGGCCTATGCCGCCGCCATCATCCAATTGGCCGTTCATCCCCTTAAGGCCTTGATGGACTCAGGCCTGGATCCCAGGGAAAATCTAAAACAACGGAAAAAAGAGGAAAAAATCTGGCAGAAAGACCTGGTTCAGGCGGCTGTAATGACCGGATATCTTTCCTCCTTTCCCCTCCTTACCCGGGTCTTGGGCCTTAAACTCACAGCAGATATCCGTTTTCACCAGGGCCAGGCCATGGTGATGGTTCTACCCTATATTCTGGAATCCATTGAATCAAAGGATGTGGGCAGCCTGCTCCTCCCCCTTGCAGGGCCGGATGTATTCAGCCAGGTTCCCGCCCCCCAGCGACCGGATTCTGCCGTACAGATCCTCCGTTCCCTTGTCAATGAACTGCATCTTTTATCCGGAGGACGGCTGCCTAGAACCCTGGAGGAAGCCGGATGGAATGAGGCGGCCCTGTCCGCCATAGGCCAGGGACTGATAAAGAGCGGCAGTCTTCCTGCCGGGACGGTGCCCCAAGCCATTGAAGCCCTATTAACCCGAGCTTGCAGCGGCCGCCCCGCTATCAGATCCTGAAGGAGGGAACATGTATATACCTGACTATTATGAATTCTGCTGCCGAGTGAATATCGTTGCCGGCCATGATGCCCTGGAGCAGATCCCGGATCTCCTGGCTGCCATGGACTCTAAATCACCCATGCTCCTTACGGACAAGGGGGTCACCGCCGCCGGCCTGGTGGACACGGTGATCTCCGCTGTAAGCGCAAACCTTAACATTGCCTCCATTGAAGACGATGTTCCCCCGGATTCAGATGTCAAGGTGGTCAACCGCCTGGCTGCCGTGTACCGGGAAAAAGGATGCGACGCCATTATTGCCGTGGGCGGGGGATCGGTTCTGGATACAGCCAAGGGCATCAACATCCTTGTCTCAGAAAACGGGGAAGACCTCATGGCATTCACCGGGGCCGGGGTACTCAAACGGCCCCTGCGACCCTTCATCGCCATCCCCACCACAGCAGGGACAGGATCAGAAGTGACCCAGGCTGCGGTAATTGCCGACCACGATGCAAACCGGAAACTTCTTTTCGGGTCTTATTATCTGCTCCCGGATGCCGCCATCGTGGATCCCAGGATGACCCTGACCCTGCCTCCCCACATCACGGCAGCTACAGGTATGGATGCCATGGCCCATGCCGTGGAATCCACTGTCATGCTGGCCAAAAACCCCATCTCCGATGCCCATGCCTATGAGGCCATGTCCATGATCAGCCGCCATCTGCCCCGGGTTATAAAAAATCCTGGGGACAGAGAGGGACGCCTGGCCATGGCCACGGCAGCCACCATGGCCGGGATTGCCTTTTCCAATGCAACGGTGGGCATGGTCCATGCCCTGGGTCATTCCGTAGGATCGGTCTGCCACGTGCCCCACGGAACCTGCATGGCCATTTTCCTGCCCTATGGCCTCGAATATAACCACCACCGCGTAGAAGAACGGATAGCGGATCTCTTTTTGCACCTGGCAGGGCCGGAGGCTTACGTTGCCACACCAAAGAATAAACGGGCACAGGCCTCCATAGACTGGATCAGGCAGTTCAACAGGGACCTGAACCAAGCCACGGGCGGGACCCATGCCGTCTGCCTAAAGGATCTGAAAACCCGTGAAGGGAATCCCATGGTTCCCAGGGAAAAATTAGGGGATATCGCAGCAACGGCTCTTGGGGACGGAACGATTTTTTACAATCCCGAAGAGATGGATTACAATGATTTTCTCATGGTGGCCGAGGCTGCCTGGGAAGGGGTGCCACTGGATCTGAGTAAAATTAAAAAAGGATAACTTCAAGCCAAGGAGAAGCCTAAAAATGACACCAAAAGGGTATATGGGGAAAATCATGACAGTGGACCTCTCCACCAGCGCCATAGAGATTGAAACCGTCTCCCCAAAAGTTTATGAGTCCTTTTTATCAGGCATGGGCCTGGCGGCCCACACCCTGTATCACCGGATTCCGGCAGGGGCTGATCCCCTGGGAGAGGAAAACATCCTGGGATTCGTATCTGGCCTGCTCACAGGAACAGGGTCTCTGTTTACAGGAAGGTGGATGGTTACGGGGCTGTCCCCCCTTACCGGGGGATGGGGGGAAGCCAACTGCGGAGGCTCTTTTTCACCGGCCATAAAGCGCTGCGGCGTAGACGGCATCTTTTTCAAAGGCATCAGCCCCGAGCCGGTCTATCTCTATGTGGACGACCACGGAGTCCGGCTGGAACCGGCCGGCGAAGTCTGGGGGAAAGATGCCGTAGAAGCCGAAAACCAACTCATTAAAAAACATCCCAATGCCAGGGTGGCCTGCATCGGCCAGTCAGGAGAAAAATTATCTCTGATATCAGGGGTATCCACAGACCGGGGCCGGCTTGCCGCCCGGTCCGGCCTGGGGGCGGTTATGGGATCTAAAAACCTCAAAGCACTGGTCCTTAACGGGAAAAAAAGAATCCCCGTCCACAACCGGGAAGAAATAAAGCGGTTGAGTCAAATCTGCAATAAATGGGTTCAATTCCAGCCCCCATTTGTTCCGGGATGGCTCACGGCCCCCATCGGCGCGTTGCTGCGGATTCTGCCCTTTGTGGCCACCCAGGACGGGATGCTCTATAAAATTCTGCTGAAAAAATGGGGCACAGTCTCCATGAACCAGATGTCCGTTGAGATGGGGGATTCGCCCATTAAAAACTGGACAGGTTCCAATACGGATTGGGGGTTTTTTAAATCATTTTCATCAAATCCCGATGTCTTCATTAAAAATGAGACAGAAAAATTCCACTGCTATTCCTGCCCCCTGGGGTGCGGGGGGATCTGCAAGACCAAAGGTAAATTTGGCGAAACCCACAAGCCCGAATATGAAACCGTGCTCTCCTTTGGCGGTTTCATCATGAACAAGGATGTGGATCTCATCTTCTACCTCAACGAACTTTTGAACCGGGCCGGCATGGACACCATTTCAGCAGGCCATGCCGTGGCCTTTGCCATGGAATGCTATGAAAAAGGCATCATTTCCACCGGCCACACCGGAGGCCGCCCTCTGGAATGGGGGGACCCCGACGACATCAAGTTCCTGGTGGAAAAAATGGTGGAACGGGACGGCATCGGCGATCTTCTGGCCGACGGGGTTAAATCTGCCGCCGAAAAACTGGGCCCAGAGGCCCAGGCCATTGCCATACACTGCGGGGGCCAGGAACCGGCCATGCACGATTCCCGGAATGATCCGGGTTTTGCCCTCCACTACAGTGTAGAACCCGCACCGGGCCGTCACACCAACGGCGCCGGGCTGTACTATGAAATGTACCAGCTCTGGAAAAAGGTAAAAGGGGTACCCAAAATAGGACCGGGTTATTTTAAATCCTCCAAATATAAAAACAACATCCACCACGCCCGGGTGGGCAAGGCCAACTCTGCCTACCTCAACGTGATGAACGGCTCTGGCGCCTGCCTTTTCGGCGGGTTTCTGGGGGCCAAGCGGATACGGATATTCGACTGGCTCAATGCTGCGGCCGGCTGGCAGTTCACCCCGGAAAACTACATGCAAATCGGGGCCAACATCCAGGTGCTCAAACAGGCTTTCAACATCAGGCACGGCCTGGAACCCAAAAACAACAGGGTGCCGGACCGTCTATTGGGCGTACCGCCCCAGACCCGGGGGGCCAACAAGGGACGAACCGTGGATGTGGACACCATGATGCAGGATTACTGGGAACTCTTCGGATGGGACCGGGAAACCGGCCATCCCACAGAAGAGACCCTCAACCGCGTGGCCTCAATCGCATGATCCGAAGAAAGGAGAGTTAAACCATGGCATATACCATATCAGACGCCTGCATCGGCTGCAGGGCCTGTGCAAATGTTTGCCCCACAGGGGCCATAACCGGTGAAAAAAAAGAAGTTCACGCCATTGCGGCAGACACCTGCATTGAATGCGGGGCCTGTGGCCGGGTCTGCCCCTCCGCTGCGGTTCTGGACCACTTCGGCCTGGCCTTTGAACGGATCCCAAAAAAACAATGGGACCGGCCCGGGTTTGACCTGAAAAAATGTATGTCCTGCACCATCTGCCTGGACTCATGCCCGACCTCGGCTATTTCCCAGTCCCTTCTGGTTAAGGGCAGCCCCCATCTGTTCCCCTTTCTGACAGATGAATCCCTGTGCATTGCCTGCGGATTCTGTGCCACGGACTGTCCGGAAGAGGCCGTTGCCATGATCCCCAGGCAAGACACCAAACCCAAGGAACCGGCAGAGGTCGCCTGAATGGCCAGAACAGCAAAAGGCACTGGCGAAGACAACCGCCAAAAAATCCTGGAAACGGCCATGGATATGATCGGAGAAAAAGGGGTGGAAAAAACCAGCCTGGCCGACATATCCAAGGCCGCCAGCCTGAGCAAGGGTACCATCTATTATTATTATGCCAGCAAACATGACCTGATTTTCGACATTGCCGACCTTCATATGGAACGGATCTCCACCACCTTGTTCAACATGCTCGACGATACGGACGGTGTGACCTGGGAGGGGCTGCTCACCGCCTTTTTCACCACCCTTCTGACCTCAGAGGCCAGAAGCCGCCTCCACCTGTACCTGGTACGGGAGGCGATTTCCGGCAACAAAAAGCTGAAGCAAAGGTTCCAGGCCACCTATGCCCAATGGTTTGAAATGGTGGACCAGGCCTATGATAAAATGCCGGGGCCCAAAACAGATGTGGCATCAAAGGCAAAATTCCTGGTGGCGGTGGTGGACGGATTTATCCTCCAGACCCTGCTTGAAACCGAAAAGACAAAAATCAATAAAATTGTCAGGCTGGCATTAAAAGTGATAGAGGGATAAGTCAACTATATCATATTCATGTACACCAATATCCCGCCCTTTAAAAACACCCCGTCCTGACACACGAGATACCAGGATGGGGCGGTGAACCCCGCTAGGGGGTCAACAAGACCTCGTCGGTATCAAACTCCTTCTTTTTTATTTCGCTGAACATCTCTATGAGCCGGTTTTTGGTGAGCTGCTTTTTTTCGTCTCCGCTCACATCAATGATGACCTGCCCCCCATCCATCATGATCAGCCGGTTGCCGAATTCAATGGCATGGCCCATGTTATGGGTGATCATGAGGGTGGTGAGCTTGTCCTGCTCAATGAACCGGGTGGTCTGTTCCATGACCATGGCGGCATTCCGGGGGTCCAGGGCGGCGGTATGCTCGTCCAGCATAAGAATATCCGGCCTGGACATCACCGTCATGAGCAGAGTCAGGGCCTGGCGCTGTCCCCCTGACAGGGAGGAGACATTTTCCTTCAGCCGGTCTTCCAGCCCCATGTTCAGGCATTGCACCTCATCTTGAAACCGTTTTTTCATGGTCTTATTCAGACTTATTTTCGGCCACTTGAACCCTTTTTGAGCCGTGATCATCATATTGTCTTCCAGGGTCATGTTAGAGGCGGTCCCGGCCAGGGGATCCTGGAAAATCCGGCCGATCATTGCGGCCCGCTTGTATTCCGGCCAGGCTGTTACATCTTTGCCCTTGACGAATATTTGACCGGAACTGGGGGACAATGCCCCGGAGATAAGGTTGAACAGGGTGGTCTTCCCGGCCCCGTTGCTCCCGATAATGGTGAGAAAATCCCCCGGCTCAAGCCTGAGGCTCAGATCTTTTATAACAGTCTTTTCTCCCGGGGTGCCCGGATGAAAGGTCTTGGAAATATGTTGAAGCTCAATCATGAGGCCCCCTTTGCCTTAATGCGCTTAAAATTAGCCACGCCCAGAGAGGCTATGATCAAAAGTCCTGTGATCAGTTTCAAGTCATTGGGGGTCATGTTGATATAATACCCGTAATACCGGCCCAGATACATGATGGCCTTGAACAGGATGGCCCCCAGGATCACCCTCAGGGTCAGCACGGAAATCCGGTTGGACCGGAGCAAAAATTCTCCCAGCATCACCGAAGCCAGACCGGAAACCACAATACCCTGGCCCAGGTTTACATCGGCAAAGCCCTGGTATTGTGCGGCAAAGGCCCCGGACAGGGCCACCAGTCCGTTGGAAATCCCCACCCCGATAAGTTTGAGTGTGGCCGGATTTACGCCCTGGACCCGGACCATCTGCTCATTGTTGCCCAAAGCACCAAAGACCAGGCCCATATCGGTGACAAAGAACAAATCCAGAACCATTTTCAAAGCCAGAACCACCAGGATGAAAAAGATCAAAGAAGCATATTCAGGGGCCATGATCCCCTCGGTCAAAGAATGCACCTTTGTCAACAAAGTGTCCACCCGCAAGAGGGGCAGGTTGGCCCGGTTGGATAAGATCCGGATGTTCACCGAATAGAGCATGGTCATGGTCAGAATACCGGCCAGAAGGTGGGGGACTTTAAGTTTATTGTGAATGGCCGCCGTAATAAATCCGGCCATGAGCCCCCCGGCGAATGCAAGTGCCAGCCCGGAGAAGGGGTCTATCCCCTTGTGGAGACAAGAGGCCATGATCACGGCCCCCAGGGGAAAGGACCCGTCAACGGTCAGGTCCGGAAAATCAAGGACCCTGAAGGTAAAAAACACTCCCAGGGCCATGATGGCATAGATCAGCCCTTCAACGAAAATTCCTTCAATCATGATAATTTACTTTTTTTTTAGGATACGGCACCGGCCCCTGATAATCAAGGACCGGCCACCACAGAATTACTATTGAGATATGAGTTTGCCGTTTTTGATGACCTTGTTTGCGGAGGAGACAATATCTTCGGGAATAGACAGGCCCAACTTTGCAGCCACATCCATATTTATCAGAAGGTCCACGTCACTGGGATCGGTCATGTAGAGGGTAGGAATTTCAACAGGCTTGCCCCCATTGAGGATATCGGCGGCCAGCCGTCCTGTCACCCGTCCCATTTTGTAATAGTCAAACCCCCAGGCGGCAAGAATATCGTTGGTTTCAGCGGAACTTGGATCGGCAGACATCACGGGAATTTTATGCTTCATGGCCACGGAAGTCACGGCTGCCAGAGCGCTGAAAATGGTATTGTCGTTGCTCAAATAAATCCCGTCCACCCTTGGGGCGATGGTCTGAACCGCCTGTTTGACCTCCGAGGAATTGGTCACCGTGGTTTCCACAAACTTAATCCCCAGCTCCTTGCAGACCTGCTTGGCAATCACGGCCAGGGCAACAGCATTGGCCTCGCCGGAGCTGTAAACATGTCCCAGGGTTTTCAAGGGTTTGATCCGGTTCAACAGCATGATCTGCTCTTTCACCGGGGTCATATCCGAGGTGCCGGTCACCCCTTTTTCCCCCTGTTTTACGGATTTTACAAGACCTGCACCTTCCGGGTCGGTCACGGCACAAAAGAGAACGGGCCGGTCCTTAATGGCATTGACCAGAGCCTGGGCCGTGGGGGTTGCAATGCCCACGGCAATATCCACTTTTTCAGATTTAAACTTCTGGGCAATGGAGGCGGCCGTTGACATCTCCCCATTGGCATTCTGGAGATCAAACCGGGCATTGGGAAATTTTTCTTTTACTCCGTCCTGCACCCCCTGTTCCAGTGCATCAAGGGCAGGATGAGCCACAATCTTGGAGATACCAATGAAAACATCCTGCTGTGCCTGAACCGAAACCAGAACAGCCAGGGTTATCGCAACCGATGTTAGGGTAAGAATCATTAATTTTTTCATGCAATTATCGTCCTCTTTTATCATTCAAAATTGACCTTATATTTCTATGTACAATAACAGGGTATTTTATACGCCCCCTGAAAAAATGCAAGTCATTATTTGCACTCGCACAGGATGCCAACCATTGAAAAAACTGTTGATTTGTCGCCCCAACCAAGGCATAAACCATTCTTACGGTTAATTCAAAGGAATTTTTATGCGACGGAGTCCAAAAGAGCTGGAAGAAGAAATTTGCCGCCTAAAAATCAAAAACAGGTTCCTGGACGGCCAATACCGGCACCTGGTAGACAACAGCATGGATGCCACCGTTCTGACCGTCTCCAACGGTGATATCCTATTTGTGAACCGCGCGGCCGGCAAACTTTTCGGCATGACGGAACAGGAATTGATACAGGGAGGACAGCAGTCCGTTGTGGCTCCCGGAGACAATGACTGGGATAAAGTCATCTCCTCTATTGAAAAAACAGGACAGTTTCTTGGAGAAATCCGGTTGCGAAAAAAGGACGGGTCCTCTTTCCCGGCAGAGGTATCTGCCTCTGTTTTCAATGACACGGAAGGCCGGGAATTACTCAGCGTCATTATCAGGGATATCACCAAACGAAAGCAGACCGAAAAAAGATTAAAAAAAAGTGAAAACCGCTACCGCAGACTGTTTGAAAACATGGGAAGCGGCGTAATCATTTACAAAGTGACAAACCGGGGGCTAATCATCCAGGATATGAATCCTGCCGGGGAAAAGGTGATCGGGACCTCAAGACAAACGGCCATTGGAAAAAACCCTTTTGAACTCTGGCCGGGAACCCGGCGGCTCAGGCTGGATCACTATGTCAAACAGGTTTTAAAGACCAATAAACCTGTTTATTTTCCGGCATCTATATTTTTGAACGGTAAATTAAAAACCTGGATTGAGGTCGAGCTATACCCCTTACCCGGCGGGGAAATCGTATCCATTTTTGACGATGTAACCCAAAGGGAATGCGCACTGGATGCGCTCAAGGAAAACGAGGCAAAATTCCGGATGGTCATTGAAACCGTGAATGACGGGCTTGCCCTTTTTTCTGCTGAGGGTGTAATCCTGAGCTGGAATAAGGGGGCGGAAAAGCTGACCGGACTAAAAGCGGAAAACATTGTGGGGAAAAAGGCGGAAAAAGGCTATTTAAAGGCCGTGCATGAAGACGGTTCCCTGTGCCGTTTTGAAGATTTCCCCTCCGTACAGACCCTGAACACAGGCCGGCCCGTGGTGAACAAAATCCTTGGTATCATCCAATCTTCAGGAAAAGTTCGCTGGGTTTTTGAAAATACCACTCCCCTGTTCCATTCCAATAGCACCAGGCCTTCTCTGGTATGTGTCTCCTTTTCGGACATTTCAGATTTTAAAAAAAACAAAGAGGACCTGGAACATCAGGTCAGACAACGGACCGGTCAGCTCGAAGAGATGAACGGCGCCTTAAAAGTTTTACTGGGGAAACGGGAACAGGATCTTGATGAAATCGAAAAAAGACTCCTTGCCAATTGTGAGACCCTGATCACCCCCCTTCTCACCCGTTTAAAGACAGGAAGCGAAGACCAACATCAACGGCAGTTAATCGATGTGATCCGACAAAACCTTATGTCTGTTCTATCCCCTTTTTCAAAAAAGCTGGCCGATCCCCTGAGAAGGCTTACCCCTGCCGAAATCCAGATTTCAGCCATGATCACCCAGGGTCTGGCCAACAAAGAGATGGCACAGATCCTTAATGTCTCCATCCGGACCATCACCAACCACAGGGACAATATCCGCAAAAAGCTTAATCTGAAAAATAGAAAAATCAATCTGAGATCCTATCTGGCCGCCCTGAAATAAGTACCTAATTTACATAGGTAATTTATAGGTATTTTTCCAGCAGTCTTATCTATTGCCAAAACACCCATGTCAAGCGTATTTATCATTCTGTTGATTTATAAATGTAAGCATAACAAACCGGGACCAGATAGCCCCAAATAGGAATGAACATGAAAAAAATCACCCTTAAAGCACAACTCATCATCGGCGGTATTCTCATCGTCCTCATCCCCCTGGTCATCGTTGGTTTTTTTTCTGTAAACAAGGCATCCAGTGCCTTAACGGCAGCGGGAAAGGATATTGTAAACCAGACGGCCTCGGATCTTTCCACAATGGCAGAGATCGTACTCAGCCAGGAACTGCATTTTACCAAAACCCTGACAGGCAATCCCATCCTCACCCGGGGACTGGCAGGTGTCCTTGACCTTGGCCGGGCAAATGCCATGGAAACATTAAAGGAGGCGGATCATTACCTCACAATGGAATACAGTCGTATTGGAAAGGCTTATGAAGCCTTCATCCTTTTTGACGCAGAAGGAAGGGCTGTAGCAGACAGCCAAAACGGTACCCTGCGCGACCAAAGGTTCTCTTCTGCCCAAAGAGACTATTTCACCAATGCCAAACAAGGCAGTACAGTGGGTTCCCCTATAAAATCAAAAATTACAGGCAAACCTGTTGTGGTCATGGCGGTTCCCATGAAAAATGACTCAGGGCAATTTTCGGGCGTGCTGGCCACAGTACTCAAACTTGACATGCTCTTTGAACAAATCACAACCAAAAAACTTGGAAAGACCGGGTATGCATTTATCGTGAACAGGGAGGGGCTGATCATTGCCCATCCCAACAAGAGCCTTGTCATGGAAAAAAATATTTCCAGATTCAAGGGCATGGAATCCTTTTCAACCCTCCTGACCAGCGGCAATACCGGGGTTGATGAATATACCTATAAGGGCACGGATAAAGTTTCTGCCTACACAGCCATCCCCATCACCGGCTGGGGTCTTGCAGTAACCCAGGACAAGGATGAATTTACAGGTTCGGCCCAAACTATCAGAAACATAATCTGCCTGGTAGGCGCTATTTTCCTTCTGGGGACTGTGATAACCATCATCCTGTTCACCCGCACCATCATGGCACAGCTCGGCCAGGACCCGTCAGAACTGGCCATGGTTGCAGACAGTATTGCCAAAGGCGATCTCACTGTGGCCTTCAAAAAAGATGGCAAAAAGCTTACCGGGGTATACAGGAATATGGAGCGTATGGCCGGGAATCTAACCGCCATGTTCACGGACATCAGCCAGGGGGTCAACACCCTGACCTCGTCTGCGACTGAATTATCCGCTATTTCAGAGCAGATGTCTTCCGGAGCGGAACAGACCGCCCGCAGGTCCGACAATGTCGCCTCTGCAACAGAAGAGATGGCCGTGAACATGAACTCAGTGGCTGCGGCCACAGAACAAACCACTGCAAATATCCAGATGATCGTCTCGGCAGCCGAGGAAATGTCGGCCACGATCTCGGAAATCTCCAAAAATACGGCCCGGGGCAGCCGGACAACCGCAGAGGCGGTGGAAACCGCCGAAAGCGTATCACGCAAAGTAGACCGTCTCGGATCGGCCGCTACGGAGATCAGCAAGGTTACTGAAACGATTTCCGACATATCCGAACAAACCAATCTTCTTGCCCTCAATGCAACCATTGAAGCTGCCAGGGCCGGGGAAGCCGGTAAAGGATTTGCTGTTGTTGCCGGAGAAATCAAAGCCCTTGCCCAGCAGACTGCCACGGCCACAAAAGAAATCAGTACAAAGATTTCAGATGTTCAGGACACCACCCGGGAATCCGTAACTGCCATTGAATCAATTGTTACCATTATCAATGAAATAAATGAGATCGTCACAACTGTTGCAACGGCCATTGAAGAACAGTCCGTCACCACCAGCGAAATCTCCTCCAATGTCAGTCAGGCTGCCCAAGGGGTAGGAGAGGTCAATGAAAACGTCAACCAGACATCAGCGGTCGCCGGGGAAGTAACACGGGATATACAGGACGTCAGCCAGGCAGCAGAAGAGATGAACACAGGCAGTGTCCAGGTAAAAGAAAGCGCTAAGGAATTATCCGGCCTGGCAGAAAACCTGAACCAGATGGTGGGGCGGTTTAAACTGGCCTGATCCGGTCATTTATCTGCCGGACCCAAGGGAATACATTGTGACGGTTGACCCATCAAAAGATTACAGGCTCACTCCTGACAACGACATCAGGCACCTGCTCAGGCAGAATACCCTCCTGAAACAGGAACTAATAGCCTGTCGGAAACGGGAAAAAAAGCTGACACGGAAAGAAAAACTGTACCGGCTCTATTTCAGGGAGAATGTGGCCGGGGCATATATTTCGACTCCGGCAGGACGACTCCTGCTATGCAACCGGGAATTTCTTAATATTTTCGGAATCGGCAGCATAGCGCAGGCCATGGCCATGTCCGCAGAGGCCCTGTATCTAACCCCGGCGGACAGAAAGGAATTTATCGCCCTTTTAAAGAAAAAAAAACGGGTAAAAGGGTATCATCAAGCCCTGAAACGGGTGGACGGTAAAAAGATTCACCTGCTCCACAATTCCTTTGCCGTAAATGATAAAAACGGATGCCTTGAATACATTCAGGGGTTCCTTCTGGATATCACCTTGCAAAGGCAGCTTGAGGCCCAGCTTCGCAAGGCCCAGAAAATGGAGGCCATGGGTAACCTGGCCGGGGGGATTGCCCATGATTTCAACAATATTCTTTCAGGAATCCTGGGAAATGCCCAGCTTGCCGGGAACCGAATGAATTTCCCTGAAAAGGTGAAGGCCAATCTGACCAATATCATCACAGGCGCCCAACGGGCATCGGAACTGGTCCAGCAGATCCTGACCTTCAGCAGGCAGGCGGAATATAAAAAAAAATATATACGGCTGGAAGGGGTAATCGCGGAAGTGGTCAAATTTATCCGCTCCACCATTCCGGCATCCATAGAGATCCATACCCAGGTGAAACCTACGGGTAAAATTCTGGCAGATCCGGCCCAGATGCACCGCCTGCTTATGAACCTTTGTATCAATGCCTTCCATGCCATGCAGGACAATCTCATAGGGCGCCTTTCCATTTCGCTGAACCAAATTTCCATTACACGAGGGATATCCTCGGCCTATCCCCCGGGAACCTACCTTAAATTGAAAATCAGCGATACCGGACACGGCATTGACAATACCAATATGGACCGGATTTTTGAGCCCTACTTCACCACCAATATCGACGGCGGAGGCACAGGCTTGGGCCTGGCCTCCGTCCGCTCCATCATTGAGGAGCATAACGGATATATCAAGGTTGACAGCATCCTGGGAAAGGGAAGCGATTTTAACATCTACCTTCCGATAGCCGTCCAGAAAGAGGCAGCCCTCCGAAAAAAAGAGAACATAAAAATACCGTCCATGGGGTCCGGCACCATCATGGTGGTTGATGATGAAGAACAGATCTGTACGGCCTACAGGGAAATTCTGGAAGAATTCGGTTTCACGGTTCATACATGCCCGGACGGTCTCCGGGGATTAAATCTGTTAGGCAAAACCCCGGGTCGGTTTGACCTGATCATCACGGACCTGAACATGCCCAGGATGCGGGGTGACCAGTTTATTATTGAAGCGTTAAAAATAAAAAACAATATCCCCATTATTCTCTGCACCGGATACAGTGAAGGGATAGGTAACGCTGACGCACTTGAACTGGGCGCCCGGGAATTATTGAAAAAGCCCATTGACATGCACGACCTTGTCAGTTCCGTGAATCGGATATTAAGGATCGGCTCCAAAATTACTTGATCTTTTGTTTTCAAAATACCCGGTAATGGTTTTTGTAAAAATACCCGGTAATGGTTTTTGTAAAAATACCCTTTTAAGGACTTTTGGAAATAATTTAGATCAAGTAATTTGGTAAGGATTCCTAAATGGGTGACCTCAATCCGGAAACCGTGGTAACTTCTTTTCCATAAATGCGGTAATACCGTGGATGCATTCACCCGATGCAATGAGGTCGGAGGCAGACTCGGCCTCTTTGTCAAGGGCAACTTCAAGGGAAAGATCACGGCTCTGCCGCAGGACAGCCAGGGCATGGCTGACTGCCTTTGGCCCGTTCCGGTTGATCTCTTCGGCCAGAGCCAGGGCATCATCCAGGCAGCACCCATCATCGCTCAGCCGGTTGATCAATCCCATTTCCAAAGCTTCCTTTGCCGTGACTACCCGGGCAGTGAGAATCAGGTCGGCCGCATGAGCATGCCCCACAAGCCTTTCCAGGCAAGGACCACCGCCCCAGTCTGGCATCAGGCCCAGCCGGACTTCTGAAAAGCAGAACTCGGCCCCGGCATCCATCACCCTCAGATCGCACCTTACCGCCAGTTCCGCTCCTCCGCCGTATGCCGATCCGTTCACGCATGCAATGACGGGCACCGGCAGACCGACAAATCCGTCAACAGCCCTCCGCATCCGCCCGATCACCTCCCCGGCCACGGCAGTATCTTTTTTATTCACCGCCTCCAGAAATTGGGCGGTCATGGGATTTTCCAGATTAACGTCAAAGCCGGCGCAAAATGCATTCACACCGGACCCGGTCAGAACAATCGTCCTGGGAAGATCCGCTGCCAATTCCCGGGTAACCTGTTCCAAGGCGTTAAACATGGCTTCGTCAAAGGCATGCTTTTTCTCCGGGCGATCCATGGTGACAAGGGCGATTTTATTTTTCCGCTCCAGCCTGATCCTCTTTTCAGCCATGATAGTATCCTTTCTTAAAAATTCAGATAAAAACAGGCCTCCTTGATTTATTTTTGAAATCTAAGCTGGCATTTGCTATTCCCGTTTGCAATGGTATCCCCCAATTCCAGTTTGCCGCCGAAACTTCGTGCAATACCTCTGTCACCTTCCATGGCAATATCACAAAGCCGCGCAATCTCATCATCACTGCAGCCAAGTTTCTGCCAGGCCGCAACCAGAGGACAATACCCAAAATCTATCCACAACGCATTGTCGGTTGATTTTAAAATTTTCATCTCAAATATCATTTGTGCAGGCCTGGTAAACAGCATCTTTTTCAGCCCTCTCAAACTTCTGGTACCGCCGGCTGCTACCAGCGCCTTCCCGTGCATGCTGCCGCAACGCCTTATGGCAGGCGAGCCCACCTCTTCCCAGGCAACACCTTTTTTTTTCACCTCTTTTAACAGCAGACACAGCCACTCAGCCCGGTGCTCCAGGGTACCTCGGATGGCTTTAACAATGAAATTATTCCTCTTTGGCACATTGGAAATTTTTGACACCTTCCCCCCTTGTTGCAGTGATTGAATTGGAAAAACAATTTTCAGATCTATATGATTACTTTTTGGTACTTTTATATGAAAAAACTAGGCCAAGCTGCCCATGGCTGTTAATCAGAATGATAGGACTCACCCCGCTCATACAGCTTAAGCCTGCGGTAAAGCTCTTCTTTCGGCAGGTTAAAACCGGTCCGGTATCCCTTTATCCTGGCGATGGACTGCTTCTGGGCCTCAACGGCTTTGCCATACATCCCGGATTCGGCATAGGCTGCAGCCAGGGTAGCCGGAAAAACGGGATCAGGCGTATCAGAATCTTCCAGGTTCACTGCTTTTTCGGCCAGTTCAACAGCTTTTGCCCCATTCCGAAAATCATGGTTCGGGCTGGCCGCATAAACCCAGGCCATGGACTGGTAGGCGTATGGATTTTCCGAATCAATTTTAACGGCCTTTTTAAAATCTGCCAAAGCGATATTATAATTGCCGGCCTCAAAATAGGTAATTCCGCGGTGGATATATCCCTCTCCATTTCCGGGCCTCAGCCGCACGGCAGAACTCAGGTCCGATATGGCCCGGTCATACTTTTTTAATAACCGGAAGGCCAGCCCCCTGTCTATATAGCCTTTAGGACTTCTTGGGGACAGGGCCGTGTACCGGATCAGATCTTCAACGGCATTTTGATGCTTGGCCATATGATGATATAAAGTCCCCCGGCCCAGTAAGGCCACAGGATCATCCGGGCTTAAATAGAGTGTTTCAGAATAGCAGTCAACAGCCTCGGCGTTCCGGGATTCAGACCAAAGCACCTCGCACAATTGATTATTCACAAGGATATAATTTTCTTTTGACAGCTCATTGGATTTCAAGGCGCTTTTAAACAATACTATTGCCTTTTTCTTGTCCCCCTGTTTATATGCCTGAATACCGGCGTTGGCTGCATCTACCCCACTGGCAAAGCATAAGGGTGCACCGGCTGAAACAAATAGAAAACATAGGACCGAATACGCGAAAGTTCTGATTCTGTTCATAAAAAATAGCCCTTGTGATTGAATAATCTGCCATCAAATCCCTTCTTAAGCCAATACCAGAAATTCTATCCTTTGAAAATGGTAAAACAAAAAACTATCCTGTCCGGCTCAGCAAAGAACAACACAGCAGTCCTTTGAGAATTACGGCATCTTAAAATTTCTTCGGTGTTGAGTAAATCAATGTTATCATCTGGCAAAGGGTCGCAACAGCTTTTAAGGAGGCTGAATATAAAATTTGGCAAAGCCGGAATACACACGTCCATGACATTGGTTATTGCAGAATTAATAGATATCGTTTAGTTACACCGTGTAAAATTAAAAAACAGGCTTTGAGTTCAATAGAACCTAAGGACAATTGATGAAGATCAAACCCACGTATGACGAGTTGGAAAAACGGATTACAGCATTAGAAGAGATGGCAGAAAAAAGCGTCTTTTCTGAAAAACTGAGCCGGACACTTTTTGATATTTCAAATGCTGTGAACACCACCACGGATTTAGGCCAATTATATGAACACATCTATGAATCCTTGAACAAACTCATGGGGCTGCCCAATTTTTACATCGCAATCTGTACAAAACAAAAGGGCCGGGTCAAGATTCCCTTTTTTGTGGATCAATACGATGATCATTCACAATTTGAAATCTGTTTAACCGAAACCAACTCATTAACCGGTGAAGGATTAAATAAAAAACAGCCCCTATTTTTGAACGAAGCCCAGATTAAAAAAAGAGCAGAGCTGGGAAGGATAGTCGGCACACCGTCCAAGGCATGGTTTGGTGTCCCTTTAATCAGAGGGAAAAAAGTTCTTGGGATTATTGCAGCCCATAGCTATGACAACCCGGACTGCTTTTCAGAAAAGGACCGTAATATTCTTATATCCGTATCCAACCAGATCGCATTGGCCATTGAAAGAAAACAATCTCTTGATGAACGAAATTTGTTGAAAAACTACCTTTCCAATATCATTAACTCCATGCCCTCCATCCTTGTGGGTGTGGATAAAATGGGTGAAATTACCCAGTGGAACCGCCAGGCGGAACTTGAAACCGGAACCCCGGCCGATCATGCCATAGGAAAAAAACTTGTTGATGTTTTTCCAAGACTATCTCCCAATATCCTTCAGATTCAAAAGAGCATCAAATCCCAAAAAATGAAGACCATACTGAAACAGGAATCTTTCACCTGCAAAGGGATACGGTATGAGGACATTATCGTCTATCCGTTGATGACCGACAAGGTTGAGGGGGTGGTTGTCCGGATAGACGATATCACCGACCAGGTCCACATGGAAGAAATGATGGTCCAGTCTGAAAAAATGCTCTCTGTTGGCGGACTTGCCGCCGGGATGGCCCATGAAATAAACAATCCGCTGGCCGGGATGATGCAAAATGCCCAGGTGACCCTCAACCGAATCTCAGGAGACCTGCCTGCCAATCATGCGGCGGCAAAGGAAATCGGGATATCCCTTGCTGATATAAGGGCCTATATGGAAAAAAGAGATGTTCTTCGCAGATTACGCATGATCAATGATACCGGAAAACGGGCAGCAAAAATTGTCCAAAACATGCTTTCCTTTGCCAGGAAAAGCAATTCCACACTTGAGACACATGATCTTGGAAAATTGTTAAGAAAAGCGATTGAACTTGCCGAAAACGACTATAATTTTAAAAACAGGGATGATTTTAAACGCATTCATATTAGTGAAGACATGGCCCCTGACGTCCCGCCTGTTTTGTGCGATAAAAATAAAATTCTGCAGGTCTTTTTAAATATCCTTAAAAATGGGGCACATGCCATGTTTGATATTAAAAAGGACACATATTCCCCGCAATTTATTCTGCGCTTATACAGGGAGGAAACCATGGTTTGCATTGAGATTGAAAACAATGGCCCGAAAATAGATGAAGAGACCAAAAAGCGATTGTTCGAACCCTTTTTCACCACCAAACAGGTTGGTGAAGGTACAGGACTTGGCCTTTCGGTTTCCTATTTCATTGTTGTGACAGACCATAAAGGCGAACTGACCGTGGCATCCACCCCTGACAGCAATACCAAATTTATTATCAAGCTTCCCCTATAGTATATCTTAAATTACCAAGGATTAAATCTGCCGATCCATATTTACCACCCGCTTTTAACGCCTGAAACAACCGGTTTTACCGGTTCATCTGAGTTGCTGGTCTTATGTACCAGTATCCTGGAAATTTATATTTTTAATTTTCTCTTTATAGGTTTCGAGTATCTCTATTTGATAGGAATAATGCATCGTCCCTGGTTTAATTTTTTCTATATCAATCCACTCCGCGCGATTAAAATTTTTATTGGTTTCTAAAACAGGGAATTTCTCTAATAATAATTTGCCTAAAAACAGCTTCACCACTTTTTCTTTATGTAACTCATCATCAAAATAACTTTTTGCATCCAAGACTTCAACAAACTGATAATCCTCACTCTTCAAACTAGTTTTTTCACCAATTTCTCTTTTTGCGGTATCGATCAAACTCCTATCCTCAAAGATTCTTCCTCCATTGGGAAAAACCCATTGAAAATCCACTTTTCTTTGAACCATGGCGATACATAATTGAGCCTTATTATTCATACCTATTACAATCCCCCCAGCAGAAACCTTTGGCATATAATAGTCAACTTCATTTTCTTTCCGGATTAATGCGCTAAGATCCTCAGAATGAGTTTTAGCAAAATTTAAAAAAGCTGTGTCAGCCTTCTTTTTTTCTTGAATGGATACGGTATTGAATCTAATAGCAAGAGGTATGTATGAAACCACCATAACCAAAAGGTAAAATCGGTTAATAATTGGCAAATTAAATACCGGGCAGAAAGCGACGAGAGTCCATGCAATGATACTCATCAATGTCACTTTACAAGAATGATTATTAAGAATCCATGATGCCTGTTTTTCTTCTAATTCCCTGTAGCCATGTTCTGATGCAAACCTCTTTGATAAAGAAAACAGCAAAGATTTTTCTTCCTTTGAAATCTTCGGTTTATGTTCAAAGTCATCTGATCGTGTATCCTTTTTATTTATATCAAAACCCATGGTGGAGCAGAACTTATCCAAAAACAATTTTCTTGATTTTTCGTAAAATAAAGCATTATCAGGCTCTTTTTCTTTTAAAAAGAGGTTTTTATTTGCTTGAGTGTTGTTGCGTCCTAACCTAGTGACGGTTCTTATTATGTTTGCCCAAGATAATTGATATACTTTCAAAGAGTCGATTAAATATCCCGCCATTATACTGAATATGATAATACCAATTGAATTTTTGCCCGTTAAATGTTCCCATCTAATATTGGATGTGATCAGCAAGGGGAGAACCAGTGACAGAACTATAAAATTTAATCCAACGACAAAATATCTTAAAAACTCGGGCAGACTGAAATTTTTCAAATCAAATTTCATTATTTTCTATCCTTTTCGATTATTGCACACGCATCAGACAGGTAAAACTGCATGGGATTTTCAAGGTCAAAAAAGGATACAATCTACTCTCCCGATTTTTCGGATTCTTTTTCTGATTCTATCTTTAGTTTGGGCATATTTTTTTCAGTTTTATCAATGTGAATAATGTGCGTCTTCTGGTCATAGTCTTTGCCTCTGATATTGTGTACTTGAAAAGTGACTTTATTCTCCTTATTCGTTAAAAGGAATCGACAGTCCGCTGCGGACATAAGAGACTTGTGGAGAAAATCATCTCTTTTTACATCAATGAATACTGAATACATATTGTATTGCTTAATCATATCAATGAGAGTGGGAAGAAAAATATTATTCTGGGCAAGGCTTGGAAATAAATTTCTAATATGAGCCGTGTCATTGATTAAAACTGAATTTAACCCTGCCCCGTTTTTTAGTTCGGCGTCAAAGAGCATTCTAATATTTAACAACACTTCTTCCGGCATGATCTGGCCCATTCGGAATTGAATGGCGGTAATCGTTGAATAACTATCTTTTTTTGTAAATTTTTGTTTCCATATTTTTTGACCTTGGTAAGTATGTCCATCATCTTTACTATCCAGTAAGTATTCCCGCCATCGGTTTCCAATCGCTTCTAATAAAGCGACCCTGCTTAAGATTATTTCCTTTTCTTCTGAAAAAGAAATAATCAATTTATTCCCTGCTAATTGTTCGGGTTTGTGGTTTAATAGCAGATTCATTGCCAAGGCAAATTTATGACAGCCATGATCTCCTGAAATAACAAAACACGAATTTGCTTCAAAGGATCTTTTCCCATTTTCATCGTACGAACCAACAGGTAAATGGTCTTTCTCAGCAAGCGTGTAGATGTAGTTGTTATCTTTTGCATTAATCTTGTGCTTTTGTGATAAATGATAATGAATCGACGGGTAAATCACGACACCTCTTCTTTTGTCTATCATCGCTTCATTTGTACCCTTATGTGAAACCAGTTTGTACTGGTGCTTTCCTAATATTCTTCTGTTGTAACGGGTCTTTGTTACTTCAATGGTCTGCCTGAAATATCCACCCTCATTTCCGGATTCCAGACTGATATCAATATCTGAAAGATATCGCGCTATATTGTACGATAACATGGCGTTATTCTGTGCCCATTTTTGTTGCCGCTCCAATGTAAACAACAGCGGTATATTGTTTTTCCGGAAAAGGGAAAATAATCTAAAAAGTTGATTTCGCGTGAGAGCGATATCTGAAAATGCTGTAATACTATCGAGAATGAAAAATATCTGCTTTCCATTTTTAGTATTTGAGCCTATAAATTTCAAACATTTTTTAAGTTCTGATAGCCTTCTTTCAAAATTATCCTTTTCAATGGATTCTTTGGGATCAATAAGGATCGGGGAGAGTCTCGGAAACAACAATGCGCCGTTATCTCCACCACAAATATGCTCTTCGCATTTTTCCCCCCAGGAAGGCTCTTCACAATTAAAAACCATTTCTTTTATCTGTTTGTCATTAAGATAACCATAGTTCCGAATAGAGATATTAAGCTTTGTAAAATCTTGCTCTAAAGTATAAAATAGAACCACCCATGGGTCCTTATTTCTTTTTATAAGATCTGTTGCAATCTGGGTGCATAGCGATGTTTTCCCGTCACCGGAACCTCCATGAACAGAGATAACAGGAGATACTCTATCAATGGTTCTGCCATTCTTAACAGATGGAAAGTAGAACCCACCCCGCCATGGGGAGTTATCTTCATTTTGTCTCGATCTTTCAGGATTTTCAGGGCAAAGTAATAAATCCAGATATTCGATTCCCGTAGGTATTACATTTTTGATAGTATGGTCCGGCAAACTAGCAAACGGATTATTTTCCTGGCCCGTAATATTCCATGTCTCATTTGAATAAACAAATGACAGTCCGTCGTCCTCATGAAACGAGATATACGGAGCAGACATTTTGACCAACTTTGTGTTTCGAATTTCGCTTTCCGCTGCAAGGGCTTCCCATGAGAAAAATTCTTTACCGATAATTCCAAAATTCAGGCACTTGGCTGCATTTTTTATATCCGATATTACCCTTTGCTTTTGAAGGGGGGGTTCTATTTTTTTTTGGCCGTTGCAATCAATGAGGCTCTTTTTAGGTATGGCTGATTGAATCAATGCTTCTTTATAGAAAAGTCCCATTTCATTTAAGGGCCTTTTCCATTCTTTTAGGACTTCATTAATGTTTTTCAACTCTCCTAATGCGTGTTCATAATTGGTTTTACCGCCTGATACTTGGTTCCATTTATCAATTCCTTGGACAAAGTTATTGGTCTTGAGCTTTATGCATTCGCCGTCTCGATCAAATTGTATGGAAGAAATATAGGTTCTCCAGTGTTCAATCTCACTAGATGGTCTTAGATGGCCAGGCACAGCCCTTTTCCCTTGGTTGTCAACTTGATCTCCAACTCTGAGAAGGGCTGCCAACCATGTCAGTCTCAAATCTCCGTATTCCACATCATGGGTCAGGTTAAGTTCGGTTTTTCCTTTTTCACACAATAATTCGCATTCAGTACAAATACTCTCATCATGATCATCGCCCGTTTCTTGTTCTAAGGTGGGGGTTTCCCAGGTATGAGAGCAGGAAAGAATAGCTATTTTTCTGGCCGATTCTTCATCTGTTATTTTGAGGTACGGCCATTGTTTTTGAATAGTTGTACAGGATAGCCGAGCATGGTTTTGTACTTTTCCATCTCTGATATACATTTTTCCAATATCGTGAAGAAGCACTGACGATAGTAATAAATAGATTTCCTTTGAATTGAATCGCTCTTTTGTTTCAAGAGGAACAGCCTGATCAATATGTTTCTCCACATTTTTCAAATGAGGAATGCCGTTATAGGAATTGTATTTCTGGTTAAGTAAGGTCAGCCATGAATTAAAGGCTTCATTTTCAATATTTCGCAAAGCTGAATACAGATTCGTCTGACCATTTTCCTCACGATTTTTTAATATGTTCCTAAAAGTTTCCATAGGGTTTTGAGATCTCCTATTTCCTACTGTCACTGTGAACAATATTGTGTGTAGTACTGTATGGCATTCATGATTTAGATACCTAACTGGATAACCTGCTGAAATTTATGATATCTAAGTCAGGGTAATACTTTATCCTGATGTATAAAATCAATACCATTGTTTTTAGCAACATGCAAAATTTTAATTCAACATATTATATGCAGAACTGGAATGGGAAAGTCACAAAAACATAAAGAAATCGTCCATTGAAATTACATGCTTTTTGTGCCCGATTTGAACCAAAATTGAACTCATATTATGGACGGTTTTAATTTGATACTGAGCCTAAAACGATTAACTCTGCCCAGGAGTCAAAGCTCCGGCCGGCTAAAGAAATGCCGCAACCTTTGAGAGCCAGACTGTCATGGGTGACAAAGGCCGGTCCCAACGCTTACCCGCGCCCAGAACGGGCACGGGTCGACGCCGGATTAAAGGACTTTCACAGAATGCCTAGGTCATTCTGTAGGTATAACTCATCATAATCTGGTTCCGGTCCTCCATGTTCAGGGCCGCTTCAAGCCCTGGGCAGTCCAGGCTGACGTTGATGGCCTCCTTGGTCATGCGGATGCCCATGGGATTTTTTTCCGTCATGGTTTTGGCTAATTCTTCGGCCGTGGCAATCATTTTCTCTTTTGCCACCACCCGGGAGGCAAACCCCAGTTCCATGGCGGTTTTGGCATCCATCCAATTGCCTGTGAGCAGGTATTCATAGGCCCGACCCGCACCGATGAGCCGGGGAAGAAAGTAGGAAGATGCCATATCCGCCCCGCCCAGGCCGATGTTGATATAAGCGGCGGAAAACCTGGCGTCCTCGGCCAGAATCCTAAGATCCGAAGCCATGGCCAGGGAAAACCCAATACCGGCAGCCGCCCCGTGAACGCAACAGATAAGTGGCTGGGGGATCTGGCGCATCCCTAAAAAGAGCCGGCTCATTCGGACCTGAGCATTATAGGCCTGGACCGGGCTCATTTTAAAAATCTCCGGTGCGTATTTATTGGTATCCAGACCGGCGCAGAAGCCCTTGGCTTCTCCCCCGTCCAGGATAATCACCCGGGTATCCTCATCATAGCGCCGTTCCCTTAAAAATGTTTCAAAGGCCTCCACCATGGGGTGGTCAAAGGCATTATAAGACGAGGGACGGTTCAGGGTCATGTAACCGATGCCATTCTCTGTCCTGAAGGTGAAAGGCAGCGTTTCATTGATATTTTCTTGGGTCATATTTTTTATCCTTAATTTAAGAGCGAGACCGGCGAGACCATACCCGCCTCCCGCTATTTTAATCCGTGAAACAATTTTCAGATATTGTGAAGGTCATCTGGGTACTCTTTTCCAGTGTAGCGGCCAGGCTTTGGATTTTAGGCAGCTCATAAGTGAAAAAGTATCCGGCAACCATGAGCTTGCCTTCAAGGAAGCGTCTTTCCTTTTTCTTTGGATTGGCCTCAGCCAGGGCTTTGGATGCAGCGGTGGCCATGGTCAGCCATTGCCAGGCAATGACTGTGATCCCGAACATCTCCAGGAAAAGGGCTGCATCAGCCAAAAAGGCCTCAGGCCCCTTTTCCACGGCAATGGCGCCCATGGCCATGGCGGTTTTTTCCACCATGGCCAGGGCCTGTTCCAGCTCATCTGCCAATTGTTCTGGGGAGGCACCGGGAATATCGTCTGGAAAGTTAATAGACCTGGCGGCTGCCATGGCATCGGCCATTTCCTGCTTGAGAAGTGCCAGGGTTTTTCCGTTTTCCATGACCAGTTTGCGGCCCAGAAGATCCATGGCCTGAATGCCGGTGGTGCCTTCGTGGATGGGGTGGATGCGCATGTCCCTGAAATGTTGCTCAACAGGGAAATCATCGCAATACCCGTATCCGCCGAAACACTGGATGGCAGCCGATGTTGAGAGTATCCCCATTTCAGAGGGATAGGTTTTGGCCACAGGTGTGAGCAGTTCCAGGAGCAGGTGACAGTCTTTTGCGCCTGAGTCCTTGGCATGGATATCCTCGTACATGCCGCAGTGGAGAATCAAGGAGAGGGAGCCTTCAACCACAGCCCGCTGGAGCAGGAGCATCCGTTTCACATCCGGATGGTGGATAATGGGTACCGGATAAGAGCCCTTGGGCGCGGTCAGGGGACGGCCCTGGCAGCGGGTACGGCAATAGTCCAGGGCAGAATGGTAGGCGGCCGAGGCAATGGCGGTGGCCCCCATGCCCACTTCCAGGCGGGCATTATTCATCATCTGGAACATATAGACCAGCCCCCTGTGGGGTTCTCCTACCAGGTATCCCAGGCAGTCATCCTTTTCCCCCATCTGCAGGCCTGTGATGGGGGCGCCGCGGTACCCCAGTTTATGGAATACCTGGGTCACGGTGACATCGTTGGGCACAAGCTGTCCGGTGTCATCGATCCGGAACTTGGGCACGGCAAACAAGGAGATTCCTTTTACACCGGGCTTGGCCCCCTGGATCCGGGCCAGCATAAGATGGATCACATTGTCCACCCCGTCATGATCTCCGGCGGAGATGAATATCTTTTCCCCGGTTATCTTATAGGTGCCCTCCTCCCCGGCAGGGACGGCTGAGGATACCAGATCACCAAGAGAGGAACCCGCTTCCGGCTCGGTCAGGGCCATGGTGCCCTGCCATTTTCCCGCCAGCATTTCTGGCAGAAATCTTTTCTGGAGTTCTTCTGATCCGTAGCTCAGCAGCAGCTTGGCCGCCCCCATGGTCAGCCCCCCGTATACAGCTGCTGAATAATTGGCCGAGGCGAATATGAAATTGATGCAGTGAAGCAGGGAGGCTGGCATGTTTTCCCCGTCCCATTGTTCCGGAAAGGGGGCGGATATCCAGCCGTCGCGGCCCAGGGTGTCCAGCATGGGCCTGACCCCTGGATGAACCTTTACCTCACCCTTTTCCAGGGCCGGAGGCGTCCGGTCCATCTCCTCGAACATGGGGTGCATGATCTTGTTCCCGATGTCCAGGGCCGCCTTGAACACCATGTCCATGGTTTTGGGGGTGTGGCCGTTTAGAATGTCCCCAGCCCCTTCCCTGTGACGGCTCTGCCTGGAATTCAGGGTAAACTTGAGGTTCTGCATGCTCATGAATTTTTCAGCCATGGGTAGTTCCTTCCTGTGAAGTTAATGGATTCCCTTAAGAAATTCAGGGGAGAGGTACTCAGGTTCCGGATAGGAATAAAATCCTTTCCCGGTCTTTATCCCCAGATCCCCCCGGTCCACATAGGCCTTGAGAAAAGCGGCATTCTGCCGGGCCTGGGGGTCCTGTTTGGCTTCGGCCCAATAATCGGTGACCTTGTACACGGTTTCAAGGCCGATGGAATCCATGATCCCGAAGGGGCCGCTCATGGACCGCATGATCCCCATCCAGGACCGGTCAATGTCCTCAACCCTTGCCACCTCTTTGGACGCCAGGGTCAGGGCCGAGGCCATCCATTCCGAAAGCATGGTGTTGAACACATATCCGTGCTGCTCTTTTTTCAGCTCAATGGGGAATTGGTCAATGGCAGTGCAGAACGCCCGGACCGTTTCAAGGGTATCCATGGAGGTGCCCGGATGGGGCATAATATCCACCACATTGGTCACCTGGCAATCATGAAAATGGAGGGCACAAAACCGGGCCGGCCGGCCAGTGGCTTCGGCAATCATGGAGGGCACCAGGGTGGAGGTATTGGTTGTGAAAATGGTGTGGTCAGGGCAGATCCCGTTAAACTGGGCAAATACCTTTGCCTTGAGTTTGGGGTCCTCGGGTACGGATTCATTGATGATGTCCGCATCCTTTCCGGCAGCCCGGGGATCAGAGGTAAATGAGATCCTTGGAAGGGAATCCTCCGCCTTTTCTTTGGAGAACCGGTTGCAGGCGGCCAGGCGGCCGGCCAGTTTTCCCACCCGCTGCCTGGCCCCTTCCAGGGCATCCTCAAAGGGATCAAATACGGTGACCGCAAACCCTGAGGCCGCGCATTGAATCCCAATCTGAAGCCCCATGGTACCGGCCCCCAAAATGAGCACTTTTTCAATATTTAAACTACCCATATGCCTTGTCCTCCATTTCCAGGGCCGCATCGGACAGGGCCCGGATAGATGCTGTTTTTCCTGCAGTCACCGGCAGGACAGTTTCCAGATAAAACCGGGCCGAGGTGATGATGCCCATATAAAAGGTCTGATCCTTCTTTTTACCGGCAATCTTGCCTGAGGCGGTAAGGGCCCGCATGAGGTGCATCCAGCCCAGGACCACGTCGCCTGTGACCTCAAGAAAGGGACTGGCATGGGCAAAGGCGGTCTCAAAGCGTTCGGACATGGCAGCGCCCCCAATATCCATGGCTGTTGCCCCCAGATCCAGAACCGCCTTTTCAAGGATGCCCGCCAGGGAAACAAGCGCCTCTGTCTCTTTGGCTTTGGCAATGGTTTTACCCATCTCATCCAGAAGGGATTTAAATACCATCCCCTTTTTCATGCCCAGTTTCCGGCCCAGAAGATCCATGGCCTGGATCCCGTCGGTGCCTTCGTAAATGGAGGCGATCTTGGCATCCCGGGCCAGCTGCTCCACGGGTAATTCACTGGTGTAGCCGTATCCCCCGAAGGTCTGGATCGCCTGGATACAGACCTCAAATCCCCGCTGGGCGCAATAGGCCTTGATCACTGGGGTCAGCAGTTCAATAAGTTGGCCGGCAGTCTCCTTTTCTTGGGGCGTCTGAGCCAGGGTCTGCCGGTCAAAGAGGGCGGCCGTATAATAGATCATGCTCCGCATCCCGTCCACGTGGGTTTTCATCCAGGTGAGCATCCGCCGGACATCGGGATGGCCGATGATGGGAATAGAAGGGGCCTGGGCATTTTTCATATCAAGGATGGCCCTGCCCTGACGGCGGGTCCGGGCATAGTCCAGGGCATAAAGATATGCCAGGGAGGCCGTGCTCATTCCCTGGAATCCCACGTTAAGCCGGGCTTCATTCATCATGTGGAACATAATTTCAAGCCCCCGGTTTTCCTGTCCAAGGAGGAATCCCCGGCATTTGCCTTTGGAGCCCAGGGCCATGGAACAGGTGGCAGACCCGTGGATTCCCATTTTCTCCTCAATTCCGGTGCAGGCCACATCATTGGCCTCTCCCAGGGATCCGTCTCCATTCACCCATATCTTGGGCACAATAAAGATGGAAATTCCCCTGGAACCGGCAGGGGCCCCCTCAATACGGGCCAGAACCGGGTGGACGATATTATCCGTCATATCATGTTCACCCGCGGTGATGAAAATCTTGTTGCCCGAAATGGACCAGGTGCCGTCCTCATTCTTTGTGGCCGTGGTGGTGAGCGCCCCCACATCGGACCCGGCATCAGCCTCGGTGAGAAGCATGGTGCCGCCCCAGTGGCCGGTGAATAATTTTTCCAGAAATAAGGCTTTTAATTCATCCGTCCCGTATAGGTCGATCATCTTGCCGGTACCGTGGCCCATGTGGGTATAGGAACTCAAAGCATAATTGGCCCCGACCACATAATCCATGATGGCCATGGAAATCTGAAAAGGCAGCCCCTGGCCTCCTTTTTCAGGCTCCTCAATCATGGAGGTGAGCCCGGCCTCCAGCACGGCCTTTCTGGCCTGGTGAAAACACTCGGGAACTTTCACCCTGCCCTGGTCAAAGCTTACCCCTTCCTTGTCTCCCGCAGCCAGGGTGGGCAGGATCTCTTTTAAAGCCAGTTTTCTGGCCTCTTTGATGATCATGTCATAACTTTTTTTGGAAAAATCGGAAAACGGTCCCTGGCCGGCGGTCTGGTCGGCAGATAACAATTCGTACAGGATAAAATCAACTTCCCGTTGATCGGCAATGAATTGGGCCATTGAAAATCTCCTTTAAATAGTCATTCCACCGTCGACCACCAGGCATGCACCGGTGGTGTAAGTTGCGGCATCTGAAGCCAGGTAAAGAATGGTACCGGCCATCTCCTCGGGCTGGGCATACCGGCCCATGGGGATCTGGGCCAGGGCATGCTGACAGATTTCATCGGACCCGATAATGGCTGAGGCAAACTTGGTGTCCGTAAGGCCGGGGAGAAGCGCATTGACCCGGATGCCCCTTGGAGCCAGTTCCCGGGCCAGGGTCTGGGTCATGTTGACTAAAGCGGCCTTGGTGGCGGAATATACCCCCTGGAAAAATCCGGGGCGCACCGCATTGACAGAAGATACATTGACGATGGATCCGCCCTCTTTCATCATGGGTACCGCATATTTAGTCATGAAAAAGGGGCCTTTGATATTTACATCCAAAGTCTTATCCCAGATCCCGGCATCCGCTGTGACCATCTCCCCGAAATGGGGATTGGTGGCAGCATTATTCACCAGGATGTCCAGGCGGCCGTATTTTTCCATGATCTTTTCATACAAGGCCTCGATCTGCTCGGGGTATCCGGTGTGGCAGGCCATGGCCTCGGCCTTGCCACCGGCATCAGTGATCTCTTTGGCCCCAGCTTCCAGGCTTTCAATTTTCCTGCTCACCAGGATACAGGTGGCCCCGCAGGATGCCAGTTTCTTTGCCGCAGCCAGGCCGATACCCCGGCTGGCCCCTGTGATCACTGCAACTTTTTCGCTTAAATCAAATTCTTTCATCCTGTATCTCCTTGGGTATAAATATTAAGGGGTCGCTCAATAATTAGTTCACGTTATTTTTGCGCGGTCCCTAAGGGTTATATTTTTGATCCGCTCACAATGTTCATGGCGGTTTTCTCCAGTGCATGGACCCCAAAAATAAGCATGGCAAACCGCTTGTTTTTGGTGAGGCCGTGAAAGTACCGGTTATAAATTTGCTGGGCAATAACAGCCAGGCGGAAGAGACCGAAGCAATAATAATAGTCAAAATCAGATACATCCCGGCCGGTCTTTTCGCCGTACCGGTCTATGATTTCCTGCCGGGTCAGGGCCCCGGGCAGGTGGGTGGGCATGGTCCGCATCATCTGCATCTCTTCGGGATCATCTTCCTGAATCCAATAAGCCAGGCTGTTACCCAGATCCATGAGGGGGTCACCGTAGGTAGCCATTTCCCAATCCAGGATGCCGGTGATTCTCTCGGGCCGGTTTGGTTCCAGGACCAGATTGTCCATCTTGTAATCATTGTGGACCATTACCGGGGCAGCCGTATCTGCGGGCATTTTATCTGCCAGCCAGGCCATTAGTGCCTCGCAGTCCGGGGCATCTTCGGTTTTGGCCTTCCGGTACCTGCCGGACCAGCCTTCCACCTGCCGCTGTACATACCCCTGGGGTTTGCCCATGGCGGCAAGCCCTGTGGCTTCCATGTCAATAGAATGGATCTCCACCAGGGTATCCGTAAGATTTTCGCAGATTGCTCTGGCCTGTTCAGTTGAAAATTCAAGGCCCTGTGGCAGATCCTTTCTCAGAATAATGCCGGAGAGTTTTTCCATGACAAAAAAGGGAGCACCAATAACTTTTGTATCCTCACAATAGGCCAGGGGTCTGGGGCACCGGGGAAAGACAGGATGCAGGGCTGATAGCACATTGAATTCACGTTCCATGTCATGTCCCTTGTCCACCTTGGCCCCTATGGGAGGACGTCTGAGCACCATTTCCCGGTTACCGACCCGGATCTGATAGGTCAGGTTTGAAAACCCGGACGGAAACTGGCTGATTTCAATATCTCCGGTGAGATCCGGAACCTGAGTTTCTAAATACGCCCCAATGGACTGAACATCTATTTCTTCGCCTTCCCTTATCCGGGTGGCCTGATCCACAACTCCCATTTTATCCTCCCTGTTTTACACAACAAAATCCTTCAACCATATCCAGTACATGATCGGCAAATAGGTCCACACAAATTTTCTGTTTGGTATACTTCCACCGTTTCAGATACCACTCCTGCTGGAGGGCTTTGATCATACTGGCAGTCAGTGCATGATTTCCCGACGTGAACACCCCTTCGTTTTCTCCTTGCTCAAGAATATCGCTTAAGATCTTCTGGGTATGCTCCTCCATGGCCTTCACCGCCTCAAACCCGGCAGGCTTCAGGTTCCGGGCCTCCATAAAGGTAAAGTAGAACCAGGGCCGGAACAATTCCGATAAAAAGATATGGGCCTTGACAGCGGCCCTCAGCTTATCAAGGGAATTGGTGTGTTCCTTGGCAAACATATCCAGGATTTCATAAACCATGGCCCGGCCCTGGTCCTGGATAATGGCCAGAAGCTGATCTTTCCCAGGGAAATAGGCATACAGCGCCCCCAGACTCATCCCGGTTTTCAGGCTGAGATCCCGCATGCTCATGGCCTGAAACCCTTTTTTATAGGTGATACTGAACACGGCGGAAAAAATCTTGTCCAAATTGGCCACGGCGGTCTTTTCCTTCTTGATCCGCATGGCATCCTGGTTGGCCAGATAGACCTGCCGGGAAATATCCAAGCCCCGGGGGGCGTATTTTTTCTTAAATGAGGCGTAATCCATATTCCGACTATTGGGCATAGGTTCTCAATATCCTTTTGGCCAGGGAGGTTTTATGGACCTCGTCTGCGCCGTCATAAATCCGGGCGGCCCGTTCGTGGCGGTAAAACCAGGCCAGGATGGTGTCGTCTGTCATGCCTAACCCGCCATGGACCTGAAGGGCCCTGTCCACGATCCGGCCCATGGTATTGGCCACCACAAACTTGATCATGGAAATGGAATCCCGGGCTGCGGCAGCCCCCACGTTGTCTATCTGCCAGGCGGAGTTCAAGGTGAGCAGCCGGGCCGCTTCCAGCTCTGCGGCGGATTCGGAAATCCAGTTCTGGATGGTCTGACGGGTGCCCAGGGTTTTGCCCGAAGGAGAGATGACCCGAAAATTGGCCCGCTCGCACATGAGGTCAAAGGACCGCCGGCAGATGCCCAGCCACCGCATGCAATGGTGGATGCGTCCCGGCCCCAGCCGTTCCTGGGCCATGACAAAGCCCTGGCCCTCGACCCCAAGGAGGTTCGCCCGGGGCACCCGGCAAGATTCAAACATGATTTCGCCGTGGCTGAAATAATCGTCCCCTTCATGACCCATGACCGGAATATTTCTCACCCGGTTGAATCCCGGGGTGTCCGTGGGCACGATGATCATTGAGGCCTGAAGATAAGTTGGGGCATCCGGATTGGTCACGGCCATGGTGATGGCGAATCTGGCCCCGTCCGCAGACGAGGTATACCACTTATGGCCGTTGATGATATAATCCTCCCCGTCCTTAACCGCTGTGGTTTCCAGCATCACAGGATTGGACCCGGGCATATCCACCTCGGTCATGGCAAAGCAGGACCTAATATCCCCCTGTACCAGAGGATGGAGCCATTGTTTCTTCTGGTCGTCCGTGCCGTGGGCATGGAGAATTTCCACATTGCCCGCATCCGGGGCCTGGCACCAGAACACATAATGGCCCAGAGGAGACCGGCCCAGGGCTTCGGAGACCAGGCCGTGTTCCAGGAGGGAAAGGCCCATGCCACCGCAGTCCGCGGGAAAATTCGGGGCCCAGAGTTCCATTTTCTTTACCATGGCTTGTTTTTCCCGAAGCTTGGGCAGCATCTCCCTGAATGAACGGGTCATAAACTCCGGTTCCAAAGGGATGAGTTCCTTGTCCACAAATTCATTGATCATTGAAACGATGGTCTGAATCCGGTCTGATATCTGAAAGTCCAAAACAATCTCCTTATTCTAATGCGTAAAGAATAATTTCCGGAATACTATCCAGCTGAGTTCTGCCCCAGTGGTATACTACTCCGGCATTTTAAAAGAAGTCAAGACAAAGTGCGAACGAATGTTCGTTATTGTGACTCCAAAAACGTGTCAATAAATTCATTCAAATCCGCCTGAATGCACAAATCTGAATGCCGGCAAATTGGGGCATCCGGATTTTTATTGATGCTGATCACCCATTTGGACCCGGCCATGCCGGCCAGATGCTGGGTAGACCCGGAAATCCCACAGGCAATATAAAGATCAGGGGCCACGGTGGCACCGGTAATTCCCACCTGGCGGCTGTATTCTATCCACCCCTGGTCCACCAGGGGACGGGATGCACCCACCACAGCGCCCGGAAGCCTGTTGGAAAATTCAAATACCTTGTCCAGATTTTCCTTCTCCCCAATGCCCCGGCCCATAGCCACCACGATTTTTGCAGACCCAAAATCCGTGCTTCCCCGGGCCTTGCCTGATTTTGATCTTTGAACCAATACAGGAGACAGACTGGTTTGCGCCACCTCCCTGACTGAAACACTTCCAGGCTCAAACGGCTCTTTTCCCTCCATGCCCCTTGGTGCATCTTTCCCAAAAACACCCGGAACCAGGGTGAGAACCGTCAAGTGTTTATTTAATGTCCGGACACAAAGAACCTGCCTGTTGTCCATGACCGGTCTCAAGAAGACCAAACCTTCCAGATCTGTCCTGATATGAGTCACCCCGGAAACCATAATCCCATCAAGACGGACGGCAAGGCCTGAAGCCACTTCCCGGCCCAGAGCGGTATGGGCAAAGAGTAAAAAACCAGGATCAAGCGCAACCAACTCCGTGCTCAACCCCTGCTTCAGGGTTTCCGGAGTGACGGGAAAAGGCCAGGCAAGAGCAATGGTGCAAAGGCCGGTTGACCGAGCAATTTCACGGGCCGGCGCCAAGGGGTTTTGTGCAGGAACAAGGATATAAATATCGGGGGGACTTTGATCTTTTCCAATCTCTTCCCCGACACCATCCCGAACCATGGCCTGAATTTTTTTCGCGGCAGCTATCAGCTCCCAGGTTACAGGCCTGACCGCATTTTTACCGGCACTCTTTTCCCGGACCTCTGCCACCACGACAATGGGGTTCATAAAAGGGCCCTTTCCCTTAAAAATTCATTAAAAGCCTGTACCTGATCCTTGGATGATCCGCTGATAATACGTCCCGCCCTTGTTTTTTGGGGCAAAACTGTTTCAAGAAAACTCTCTTTGGGTTTTGGAATATCCCTGGGGATCAGCTTAACAATTGGCTTATCCTTGGCCTTGAGCATATTGGAAAGGCGGGGATACCTGGGTTTAAAAAAGCCCGGCTGAATGGTCACCACACAGGGAAAAGGCATGTCAAGAGTTTCCCGGACACCCCCTTCCCATTCCCGCTGCACTTCAAGTCTTGTGTCCATGGACTCAATCCTCACCCCGGCGGTAATAACGGGACGGCCCAGATGTTCTGCGACCATGGGACCGGTCTGCCCGGCCATGAGATCCTGAGACATGACCCCGAAAAGAATCAAATCATATTGGGATTTTTCTTCCAGGCCGGCCACGGCCCCGACCAGAAGCTCTGCGGTCACTGATGCCGGTACCAGGCCAGAAGGATCAGATTCCGTCAAAACATGAACCCCTCTGTCAGCCCCCATACCGAAAGCACGACCAATGATCTCTCTCCATTCAGGGGGGCCTGCCGTGATCACGTCCACTCGACTGGAATCCGTTCCCGCCCCAAGACCGGATTCCTTAATATTCAAACCGGCTTCCAAGGCAAGGGATTCAAAGGGGCCGATCTCCTTCCCCGACACGTCCGGTTTTATGCATACCAAAATTTTCATGGGGCCAGTTTATAGATGGAAAAAAGAAAAATCAAGGTAAAATTCGAACGAACGTTCATTTTTATTGATTAAAAAAAGCGATTCTACTATTTAGTAGCCCTGGCTTTTCAGCTGTTCAGGGGGTAAAAGAAAGCCCGGTTCATGTTAAAGTTTGGTTTTTCCATTGCCGAAAGATTATCCATGGTCCTGGAATTTAGGTGGACCAAAAGGATGGAATCAGGGTATTATAAGCATGTAACGGAAACTATAAGGAAAAAAGAGATGAACCTGAGACACAAAACCTTTATTCTTATTGGGATTATCGGAATTCTCATCGGCATAACCGGGATGGCAAATGCAGCACCGGCAAGTGACACAATTACAGCGACCGCGACCATCCAGACCGCCACCATCACCCTTACACCGGTTGATGATCTGAACTTCGGGACCATTATTCATGCAGGTCCTGCAACCATCCTTGTTGAGGCGACGGCGGCAACCGACAACGGCCCCCAAGTAGATTCGGGAGATGCAATTATCACTACCGGCACCGGCCAAAGGGGACAATTCGATGTCAGCAGTCCTGTGGATGCCACAGTTGATGTCTCCTATGCCATTGACGACGGGGCAGGCAATTCAGACCAGATTGTCAGCGGTGTAAACACCATGGTGCTGACCGCTGCAAGCATAGGGGCCAATTCAACGGGTGGTACAAATCCTACAACCCTGGCCCTGACAGCCAGCCAAACAACCCCCATCTATGTCGGAGGACTGCTCCAGGTCGGTGCCGGCCAGGCAGAAGGCACCTATACCGGCACAATTACGGTCACGGTAGATTATCCCTGATGCCATCAATATATTATTTAAAGATCAGCTCCAAAATTACTTGGTCTTTTGTTTTCAAAACACCCAGCCTTTTAAGGTGTTTTAGAAACAATTTAGATCAAGTAATTTTGTAACGATTCCTAAGGCAATGACCAAAGAAAAAGCTATCAGATTTCCCCTCTACCTGGTCATTGCCCTTTTTTTGTGGTGTCCACCCCCCTGCTCTGCCGGCAGCATTCTCTCGGTCCAGCCCATCTCTTTTGGCAATATTGTGCATGTGCCCGCCGGCGATCTTGTTGAAATTGATGCATCGGAAGGGACTGCCGTCCCCCGGGCATACGGATCAGGCCAATCCCTGATCAATAGCGGGAACAGCGGGGTGATTAAAATTTTTTCAGACACTCCGGGAGAGACCATCACCTTTATTTTCCCTGCCAGTGTAGGGGTAAGGGGTGGAGGGGCCACCCATTTTATTGACGGCTTTGCCTCAAGATCCACTGCCAGCCCTGTGGTCAGCACCGGTGTGGGCACCCTGAATTTTCATATCGGCGGACTTCTTCACATCCAGCGAGGACAGCCGGACAGCACTTTTAATTTTGATATCAGTGTAACGGTTCAATTTGACAACCCATGAAAACGATACCAAAAAAAATGAGGAAAAATATTCTGCAATGATCAGTCAGAGAAAAAAAACCGTACTATTGGGATTCTTTTTTTTCTTTTTTAGTTTATCCAGCCTGTCATCTCCTTTGCATGCCGTTACCCGGGGGGTGATGCTCAGTCCCACACGGGTGGTTCTCCAAGACAGGGACCGGGCAGCCGTCATAAAACTGATTAATCCGGATGCTGTAACAAATACTTATAAAATCAGCCTCATTGCCCTGCAGACAGATGAATACGGTAATCGGACTGAGGTGAAAAACCCGGGAGGCAAAGAAGCGGCTGCCCTGAAGATGATCCGGTTTTCACCCAGGCGTGCAACCCTGGGTTCCAAAGAATGGCAGACGGTAAGACTCATGGTGAGAAAACCTGCCCACCTCCCCCCTGGAGAATATCGGGCACACTTAAAGGCGGTGCCCATTCCGGCCCGGGTCTCATCCCCTGAAAAAGGAACCCCCCAGGGAATGAGCGTCAGCCTGGATGTTCTGTTCAGTGTTACCATTCCCATTATCATCCGACACGGACAGGGGACTGTGGAACTTCATCCCGATCCACCTGTGTTAAAAAAAAGAGACAAAACAGACAAATATTTTCTCGAAACCCGGCTGAACAGAAAAGGCCGTCACTCTGCCTATTTTGACATCACGGCCTTTCACACACGGCCCGGCCTGTCCGAATCCGAACAAATAGGAGAATTAAAAGGGGTGGCCATCTATCCCCCAAGCCCCGGCCGGCTCCTCAAAATCCCCATCAATATCCGACCGGACCTGTCCGGCGGTATTTTGGAATTAAAAATCATGGACCGTGAGGATACAAAGGCCCCTATCCTGGGATCATGGTCATTTGATTTAAATTGATGCGGCAGATAAAAAATCCATTGTCTTGGCGTAAAATCCTTTTTCCTTAAGGCTTGCGGCCAGTATCTGCGCCCCTTGCCGGGTCTCAAACCGCCCCAGAAGAATCCGGTACCAGATGCCTTTTTCCCCCAGGTCTGTCTTCCTGACCGAAAGGTTATCCTGGGGGATGCCAAGCCTGTCTGTCAAATATTTCAGGCCATTGGTCGCAGCGTCGGAGGTCCGGTAGGAGGCGGTATGAACCGTGAACTGCCCCGGTTTTTCAATATCCATGGGCAGGGCATATACGGGTTTCCCTTTAAGTTTTCCCGCCAGAGCCCGGGCCTGGGAAGCATCGATAAATTCCCCTGCAATCACACGGTGCCACACCCCTTTTTCAGGGCCCAGATCCACGGTTTTCACTGTGAATTTCTCATCTTGGAGAAGATCTGGATATTTTAATTTCAAATTTATGATGCTCTGCTCTGCATTGGTCTTTGTCCGGCAGGAACTCAAATGAACCCCCCTGGCACTGCCAAGGGAGATCACTTTGGCATACCGGGGCTTGGGCTGGATTGCCTGACGCATATCTTCCAGAATTTTCTTATCATCGGCTACCCCTGCCAAAATTCTATACCAGACGCCCTTTTCAGGACCAAGATCTGTTTTTTGAATGGTAAATTCAGCCTGATCCAGAATTCCTTTATATTTGGTTTTCAAATACGGAATTCCGGCAACGGCTTTTTCCATAGTCATGTAGGAGGATAGGTGAAGTCCGTATTGCTGCCCTTTTAAGCCTGCTTCAGGGATTTTTGCCGCTTCAGGAACAGTATCTGCTTTTCCAGATGGTTGAAGCCGTATTTCCGGTGCTGAATCGGTTCCAAGCCCCTCTTCACCCCGGGAAGACTTAACCTCGCCCATTGATGCGCCGGCTGGAGAAGTGCGCGGTTCACTGACACTGTCAGCGAAATCGGCAACAGGCGTACCTGCTTCCTGAGCAAGGAATGTCCGGAAGGGAATCGGCCGGGGGGAGAATACCAGATCAAGCCCGTTCACCACGGTTCCGTCGTCTCCAATGGTCACTGGTATCGGAGCCAGTTTTTCAGTTCCCAAACCTTTTTCAAAGTCAGGATCAAGGCGGACGGAATAGGTGCCCGGCGGAATTTTCATAAAAAGGTAAAAACCGTCATATTCGGATTTTATTTCCTGGACCACTTTCCCAGTGCTGTCCAAAAGCTGCAAGGGCGCATGGTTCAGGCTTTTTTTCTCCCTTTCACCATTTTCAACAAACAGGGTACCGTCTATTTCCCCGGTGGTGATCACCGGCATATCAATGATCTCCACATGGCCGGGCCTGGGCATGATGGAATTTCCCTTTCTGCCCGGTTCCCAAAAAGGATCTTCAAGGGTTTCCTTTTCCAGGGTAATGTCAGTTGGCCTGTTCTTATTAAGACCTGTGATAAAGGCAATGCCGTCGGGATCAGTGACTGCTTTTTTATGGGCCTGATCCGCCTTGACCGCCACTCCTGACAGAGGTTCATCTCCGTTGTCAAATACCTTGTTGTTGTTTTTATCCAGAAACGCCCTTGCCGAGACGGCGCCCTGCCGGGCCAGCTTGGTGGAGGAAAATTTCATTTTCCCGGACCTGGGTTCCTTACCGAATGAGGTAGAAAATGAGAGATATGCATTAAACTCATCATTGGATCCATAGGAAACCCGGGGGGAGAGAATAAATTTTCCGTTATTCCAGTTCATCCCGAGACTGCCGGTGGTAATATCCTCATTTTCCAGATCATGGCTGAGGCCTGCCTCGGTACTTAGTTCCGGGGTCAGGTTATACAACCCTGAAATCCTTGCCCGGATCAATTCAGTATCCGGGTGAAGCTCGTAATCCAGCCCGGTTCTGAGGCGTAAGTTACCCAGCTGTGAAGTGGCCTGGGTGGAACCTTCCATCTTAGGGTAAGTTTCCGGAATATTGGTATCATCCCGCCATTGAACCGAATTGCTGATATATCCGTTCTTTATACCGGCTGAGAACCGGGCTCCGATCACCCGTTCATCAGACCTGTCTTTGTGGGTGTTCTTAACATTAAATGAAAAAGGGATATCCGGCGTATACGGCGTTGCCTTGAGGGTACCAAAGGTGGAGATCTCTGTTCTTGATTTCACCTTATTGGACTGGTCGGTATCCCCCTCAACCGTGAAATCCTTATAAAGCTGCTGTTTGATTTTCAGATCCAGCGGGCCGATTTTTTTCTGCCCGGCCAGTTCAACAGCATCTCCACCTGCCGTGTCATGGATATAATCGGCACTCACATATGCATCACCGATAGTCCCCTGGGCACCGATATTGATATACTCGTGGGGTTTATTGTTGATTTTCTGGGATAAAATCCCCCCCTGCAGGGACATATTTTTATTTAATCCATACCGGTACCGGCCCAGGAACCTCATGGATTCCTTATCCACGTTCTGGGGAATGTTCGTGCGGGGGTCAAATATTTTTTCATCCTTCTGGGTGACGGAAACCTGGTATTGGCTGCTGCCCGGCCGGATCATACCGCTGCCGATAACGATGCGCTCGGTCTCTTCTCGCTCCTGGCCCTGGGGGCCGTAAAACTTCAGGGCAAATTCATTATTCCCGTAATACAAGGGAAGACTGCTGAAGTCATATCGGCCATCCGCTCCCACCCGCTGGTTGTCTATAAGCATACCGTTCCGGTAGATCTCTACCTCCCATCCCGGCGCCAGGTTTCCGGCAAAAAATGTGGTATCATATTCGCTGGCAATATTCAGAGGAAGATTCCCGACGCTGGCACCCCGTTCGTATTTTCCTCCCCCCACAAGGGGAAAATCCGGCACCCTGACATCCCCGGCCGCCACCCGGGTGGCATTCAGGGGGCCTAAAAGACCGCCTTCAGGATCTTCCCTCTGAAGGGTCAGGCGAAAGGAATCAAAATGGTCTTTTTCATCTCCCGTGGCATAGACTTCCGAATTCATAAATCCCAAATCCCCCTGGCCCAGGGCATAATACTTACCTTTGGCCCGGTCATCGTCATCCTCATAGCTACCGGAAAAACCAAAATCCACAAACATGGGGTCAATAAAACTATACTCAGGCGGTTTCAGCGGAAGTGCAGGGGAATTGGGACCTCTATTCTGCCCCCCCCTGCGGGCATTCTCCCTGGCCAGCCGGGCCTGAAAAGGCAGCTCCTCTTTGGGGTCAAGCAAGAGGGACTGCTGGCTGAAATCATAGGCAAACCCGATGGGAAACCAGGTTTCCAGGACTTTGGCGTCCACATAAAGATCGTTTTCACCTGCAATAAACTGGTCCTGTGAAAGCTGAACCGCTTTTCCCTCAACCCGCCCCTTTCCGCTAACCATATCCAGATCAAAGGTCCGGTATTCGGATAGAAACCACCCTGTGGCCCGGCCCTGGTCCATATCCGTCCGAATATTAAAATCAAGTATCCCGGCCAACTCCCCCAAAGGAAGAAAAAGCCTCTCTTTATTGCCGTATCCCATGACGGCAGGGCTCAGGGTGTATTTTCCGACCCTGACATCCACGATGGCCTCTCCGAGTCCGGCATCTGAAGTCCCGGACATTAATCCGCCGACGGCGCCGGCAAGAAAAATGCCTTTGGCGTTGAGTTGCCGTGTCATGGTATCCAAAAGGCCATGGTCCAAAGGCTCACCGGTTTTAGATTTTTCCAGGAGGGTCTGCCGCGCCACCACCAGATCTGCCACGTCTACGGCAAGACCGTCACTTTTTTGACAAATCTTCAGCCATTGGCCGTACTGATCTGTGGACTTCAGCAAGGCGTCTGCCGCAACAATTGAATAGGGTGTGGATTTTTTATTTATGCCTGTCCCGCCTGGGGGCCGGGTTCCCGGACCCTCACGGATGGGAATGGCATTGGAAACTTGTGTCATCCCTTGTCCTGAAAAAATTATGATTCATTCGGATCATTATTCTAAATCAGGAAAAGAATTGAGCAAGTACTATGCCAATGGATAGAAAAGACTAGAGTGAGGTATCAGAATCCGGCATTTTGATCAAGAAGCCTGCGGCCAATTTTCTGTTTTTTGATGCCGGCCACGGTACTACCGATCCCGGCGGATGAAGCCAGGTCCTTGGCCAGCACAGCCGCCTGCCCCTCCAGCCCAATATGGGTTTCACTTAACAGCGTTTCCAGATCTTCCAGAAACCGGGCAGCCGTCTGCCTGAAACTGAGAACCAGGGCTTCGGGAACGCCGTCCTCCTGATCTGTCATCACGGCAATCCGGTCCGACAAATAAACAGCTGTTTCGGTCATGGCACCCAATGCGCCCAGATCTTCAACCTGACCGGGGCTGATTTTGAAACGCCCGGCCAACCTTCCGGCAGCCCGGGACAATACAAACAACATGGCACCGGTCACGGCGCCGGTCATGGCGGCATCCTCTAATTTCCGGAAAGGCAGCACCAGATCCGGAAAAGCCCGGCCTTCAACCCCCAGAAGCCTGTCCATCCCCAGCCGGCAACCGTCCAATTGTATATTCCCGTGGGGAGACGGCTTGAAAAAAGGGATGTCCATGGGACCGCCCACGACCAGGCCCGGGATATCCTTTGGCACCAAAAAGGCGGAAAACGATTTTTCCCCGTTATCCAGATCCGTTCCGGTAACGGCAATGACCACAAAGCAGGCGGCAATAGGGCCGTTGGTAAGATAGGCTTTTTCCCCGGACAAAAAATAATGGGCCTCATACTTTTCCGCCCTGGCGGCCATATATTTAGGATGAGCCCCGGCTTTGGGCTCGGACACGGCAAAGGAAACTGTGGCGTCGCCAATTTTTACCCGGTCCCAGAATCCCTTATCCACCAGGCAGGCAAGATTGGGGCGAACCAGATAACTGGCCGTCATCTGATGGATCATCCAGGAGAGGGCCAGCCCTAAGTTCCCGCCCTTTTCTACCATGGACCGGGCGGTCTGTGTAATGCTGAGACAGGGGCTGGTCTTCGCCAGATGCTCCGGGTTTAAAAGGCCCTGGTCCCCCATGGCGGACCAGATTTCCCAAGGGAAGTCTGTCTCTTTTCCCAGATCATGGCAGGGCAGAATATGCGCCCGTGCAAACTTCCCCATTTTTTCACACAAATTGTTTTTTTCCATACCACTTCTATAATACAAGATCCTGGATAAAATCAATAAGCTGATTCAAATTGCCGCAGGCCCGGGCCTCGTTGCAATGATTCCTGTACCTCAGCATTTCAGAGTCCCCGCTGTCCCAGAACCGCTCCTGCTCCGGATTGAGCCAGATCAGGCGGCGGCAGCGTTCCCGCAGGGATTCCAGTACCGGTTCCCGGGGGTTCAGATAATTGGATCGGCCGTCCCCCATGATGATCAAGGTGGTTTTCTTGTCCAACTCCTGGAGGTGGCGATCCCGGAACTCTTGGAACACAAGACCGTAATCGGTTTTGGCATTATAGTTAAGCCGGGTCTCCTTTAGAATTTTTTTCACCGCGGTATTGGCGTCATGGGCCAGAAACAGGCCACTCACGTCAAGGGGGCTGTCAATGAAAATATAGGATTTCACCCGGGCAAAACAGGCCTGGAGGGAATAAAGAATATTGAGCATGAACCGGGCCGTGGACCAGACCGAACCGGAGACATCGCAGAGGGTAACGATCTTGCCCTTGCGCAGGGGGCGGTCTTTACGGACGATTTCCACCGGCACCCCCAGGTACTTGCCAGACCTGAGGATGGTCTTTTTCACATCCACCACCCCCCGTTTGGCCGCCGCAAATCTCAGGGTTGAGATTTCTTCCAGCTTTTTCACCCATTGGTCAATTACATCCTGAACCCGGGCCATTTCATCCTGGGTAAGGTTGGAAAAAGGGACTTCCCCCAGGCTGGGATACCGCTTTTCCCCTGCCCCGGCCTTGCGCAGTCCGGCATTGTCCGGCCTGGGATCTTCATTTAAAAATGCCATGGCCCTGTCCAGCCGACGGCCGGCCAGGGCCTCCAGCCGTGACAGGTACGCGGGATCACCGTTCACAGGCCCGTCCAGGCCGCCCAGGAACTGGACCACCCTCTGGCGCATCTTATTGATGGAGAGCATAATTTCCAACCGGCCGGTGAGTTGTCCCAGATTTGACTTGATTGCCTGACTGGCCCGGCTCTCCTGGTCATGGATCTGGTGCACTGCCTCAATAAACGCCCGGGGATCTCCCTTCATAAAATCCATGAGGGCCTGGTCAAGTCCATTTTCCAGGGCAGCCGCCTCCAGATGATTTGCCAGTTCCGAGGAGAGCCCCGAAGGATCGGAATCGTCCGGGCCGCCTTCTCCGTCTCTCCTCTCCATTCCCCCATCCTGGCAAGGCAGGGTCAGCCCTTTTTTCATCTCATGGAAAAAGAGCCGGTAAAGCCGGTCAAATTCAGCCTGTTCCCGCCGGCTCTTTGCAAAATTAGCTTTGAGAATAGTATGGAAAACCGATTCATTCCAGGGGGCTGCCAGTTCCAGCTGCCTTAAACAGTCCAAAACCTCGGCCGTGGAAATCCGCATGCCGTCGGTGCGGCAGCAGGCGGTGAATTCCAGGATGATCTCTTCCATGGGTGGTCAGGCCCTGACCAATTCTTTAATCCTGGCCCTGACTACCCCGTAATCCGCCTTATGCTTGCACAGGGTATTGAGAGTCTGGTCCAAAGCTTCGGGGGTGAGGCGGTCCTGCCGGAGAATCATCAGGGATTTTGCCCAGTCCAGGGTTTCGGAAATACAGGGTTTCTTTTTGAGGTCCAGTTCCCGGATTCCGGCCACCGTGGCCACCACCTGGTCCAGGAGCCGATCTCCAATACCGGGCAGCCTCTTGGCCACGATCCGTTTTTCCGTCTCCATGGGGGGATAATCAATATAGACGTGGATGCACCGCCGTTTCAGAGCATCACTCATATCCCTGTAGTTGTTGGAGGTTAAGAAAACAAAGGGCTTTGTCTTGGCCCGGATGGTGCCCAGCTCGGGGATGGTGACCTGAAAATCCGAGAGCAGCTCCAGCAAAAACGCCTCAAACTCGGGATCGGATTTATCAATCTCATCTATCAAAAGTACCACGGGTTCAGGGGAGGATATGGCGGCCAGCAGGGGGCGGGTCTGGATAAACCGGTCTGAAAAAAAGGCATCTTCATGCCGGGCAATTTCATCCACAGCCTCTGCCAGTCCGGCCGTTGCCGACACCACCTCATTAATTTTTTCTTTAAGCATCTGGGTATAGAGCAATTGCTTGGCATAGGCCCATTCGTAAAGGGCCTTGGACTCGTCCAGGCCTTCGTAGCACTGGAGCCGGATCATTTCCCGGTCCAGGCACAGCGCTATGCTTTTGGCAAGTTCGGTCTTGCCCACACCGGCCGGCCCTTCCACAAGCACAGGTTTATCCGCTTCCTGGGCCAGATAGACGATGGTGGCAATCTCCGGGGAAGGGATATACCCTGCATCATCAAGCCGTTCCTGAACATCCGACACGCCCTTAAACATCATTTTTCAATCCTTTTTCATGTTCACCTTGGTAAATTAGTTTAATTACCAATTATATGGACAAAGGGCAAGAATATGATTTTTCTCTTGACATCAGAAGTGAAACATACTCATATTTGTTAATTGTATTAACAAATATAACACATATAAACTATGACACAAACAAGACGAGAACGGGTCAGGCAGATGACCCTGAATGAAATAAAGGGCCTGTCCTGGGACATGATTGCCGAAAAAGGGATTGAAAACCTGACGGTAAACGGCATTGCCCGGCAGATGGGCATAACCCCACCGGCATTTTACCGGTATTATAAAAACCGGGATGAATTGATAAAAACCTTAGTAATTGATGCCTACGGATCCTTCCGGACCACCCTTGAAACCGCCCGGGACAAGATTGACCCGGCCCGGCCGGTCCAGAGGCTTTACCGGGTGTATGCGGCCTACAGGGAATGGGCCGTTGCCAATCCCAACATGTTCGGACTCTTTGCCGGTAGACAGATATATGGATTTAGCCCCAGAGATACCCAGGTGACCAATGAAGCAGACAAAGTATATCAAATATTTATCGATATTTACCTGAGCGCCTGGGAACAGAAACTGATATCCAGGCAAAAGCCGGCCACGGCCATACCCATGTCATACAAGGCCCGGCTTGAAGGCTATTGCAGAAAGATTCCCCTTGAAATTGTCGATCTTGGTATCTCCGGGGCCTGCCTGGTCCACGGCATGATATCCATGGAGATCTCCGGCCGGCTCGGTGACGCTGTGGGGGACGGGGCCGAATTTTACGAATATCAGATCAAGGACCTGATTAGACGCCAGGGTATGACACTTTCATAAAAATAAAAAAAATCGGGAGAAGACAATGCCGACTGCCATTTCAAGCCACCCTCCGGAACGAGAAATCATCAGCCGCCGAAATGCCCTTCAGTCCAAGATGAGGGACCTGGGACTGGATTTCTACCTCTGCCATGATCCGGACAATATCTTTTATCTCACCAATTTTGCCAATTTTGTGCATGAGCGGCCCTTTATCCTGGTGGTTCCGGCCAAGGGGAGCCCGGTTTTCCTCATGCCCAAGCTGGAAGAACCCCATGTCCGGACCCGGTCTGTGGGGGATCTGGAATGCATCCACTATTTTGAATTTCCGGCTCCCCAAGGAAAGCAATGGTCGGACAGGCTCAAGGAAATCCTGACACCGGGCCACCGGGTGGGCATTGAAACCCTCTGCCCCTTGGCCGTTGCCAAAGCCATACCCAGCACCACGGTTGAACTTGACCTTGTGGATGACCTGCGCATGATCAAGTCAGACTACGAAATCGGCAGGATTGCCTATACCAGCCAACTGGTGAGCCGGGCCCATGCCATGCTCCTGGACGGGGCGCGGCCCGGCAGGATGGCGGTGGAGCTTCATTCCCAGGCCACGGCCGCCATTACAAAAAAAATGCTCATGGACAATCCCAACGCCAATATGCTCAACACCAGGTTCGCCGCCATTGCCCAGCCCCCGGAACTTTCCCATGACCCCCATAATTTCACCGATGTATTCATGAAATTCGTAAACGGCGGCCCCCACGTATCAATCTCCTCGGGCACGGCCAACGGCTACGGGGCGGAAGTGGAACGGACCTTTTTCATCAACCGGGTACCTGAACAGGCCAAACAGCCCTTTGAAGATATGCTGGCGGCCCGGGCCCTGGCCTATGAACTCACCGTTCCGGGCAATTCCATGTCCGACGTGGACCGCAGGGTGAATGATTTTCTCAAGGAAAAGGGCTACGGCTCCAACCTCCTCCACAGGACCGGACACAGCTTCGGGGTGACCAACCACGAAGCACCGTTTCTTGCCGAAGGCTATGACCATGAAATCGAACCCGGGATGGTCTTCAGTATTGAGCCAGGTTTTTATATTCAGGGGGTGGGCGGCTTCCGTTTTTCCGACACGGTTCTGGTCACGGAAACCGGGAATCAAAAACTGACCCAGGCTCCGGAGACCATGGAGGGATTGACCATTGACGGTAAGCCCTCCATGGTTGACAGCTTAAAATCCCTGGCAATGAAATTCATGACCCAAAAGGCATAGCCCATTGATTTGACAAGCATGACATATCGCTGACATATTTGACAATTTACCTATCAGGCTGATTTTAAATAAGATCCCCTCTTTTTTGCCAGATCCCACCCTGCCCGGAACCATATCCACCCGGGCAGGGTTCTATTTCACTCCTGTAAACAGCTGGCCTTTCTATATCCCCAAACCACAGTTATTACAGCAAGTTAACGAATTCCCCGGCTTTTGGCCGGCATCCCGGCCCGGCCTGGCACACTCGTTGCTATTCATAGCTGATCAGTTACTAATTTAAGACTGCGGCCCCACGGGGACCGGCATAGATCATAAAGGAGACTCCCATATGTGTACGGGCAATACAGATTCCATTTTGGATTTAACCGGCAAGGTTGCCGTTGTTTCAGGGGGGTCCTCGGGCATCGGCTACGGCACCGCAGAACTTCTGGCCCGGCAGGGCGCCCTGTCCGTGATCCTGGATATTGATGAGACTAAAGGAAAAGAAGCGGTAAAAGCCATTACGGCCATGGGCTGCAAGGCTGAATTTATTGCCTGCAATGTCACTTCGGACCAGGACTGCAGGGTGGCGATCGAATCTGTCGCAGACCGCCACGGAAGAATAGATGTCCTTTTCAACAATGCCGGTGTGATCCGGAGAAAAACCGTTGAAGACCTGGAAGAAAAAGAATGGAATCTGGTTATTGACGTCACCCTCAAAGGGGCCTTTCTTTTGTCGAAATACACAGTTCCGGTCATGGCGCAAACCGGCGGGGGAAGCATCATTAATACAGGTTCGGGCTGGGGGCTTAAAGGGGGCAACCAGGCCGTGTCCTATTGCGCGGCCAAGGGCGGTATCGTAAACATGACCCGGGCCATGGCCATTGACCACGGCCCCCAGAACATCCGGGTCAACTCCGTGAGTCCCGGCGACATTGACACCCCCTTGCTCCACGACGAGGCAAAACAGCTGGGAGAAGATGACGCCGCATTCATGGAAGAGGCCGCAGACCGCCCCCTGAACCGGGTGGGGGTCCCACAGGACGTGGCCAATGCAGTTCTCTTTTTTGCCAGCCCCATGTCACAATGGGTCACAGGCACCAATTTAACGGTTGACGGCGGCGGGCTTGCCTGAGGCCTGACCGGAAAGGGCTGATATGAATCACAGCGACTATGCCATATCCGTTGAAAACCTTCACAAAAGCTTTGGATCTCTTAAGGTGCTCAAAGGCATTAATTTTTCCGCCCGAAAAGGAGAGGTAATTTCTCTTCTGGGCAGTTCCGGATCCGGAAAAAGCACCTTGCTGAGAAGTATTAATCTGCTGGAAACACCCCAGCAGGGCGATGTGTATATTGACGGCGAACTGATCCAAATGCGAGGAGAGGGAGACAGACGACGGGCAGCTGACAAAAACCAGATCAACCGGATCAGGGCCCGGCTGGGCATGGTTTTCCAAAATTTCAACCTCTGGACCCATATGACCATCATCCAGAATGTCATGGAAGGACAGGTCCAGGTGCTTGGCAGATCCAAGACCGAGGCCCGGCAGATCGCCAAAAAATATCTGGAAAAGGTGGGGGTGGGAGAGAAGGCAGATGTTTATCCCAGCCAGCTCTCCGGGGGACAGCAGCAGCGGGTGGCCATTGCCAGGGCACTGGCCATGGACCCGGCCCTGCTCCTCTTTGACGAACCCACATCTGCTCTGGACCCGGAACTGGTCCAGGAGGTGCTCCAGGTCATGCGGGCCCTGGCCGACGAAGGCCGGACCATGCTCATTGTCACCCATGAAATGGAATTTGCCCGGGATGTCTCTTCCAGGGTTGTCTTTCTGGATGCCGGCGAAATCACCGAAGACGGTCCCCCGGCTCAGGTATTCACAAACCCGAAAACAGACCGATTCAGGCAGTTTGTCACTATGAATCCGGCAACAAATTAAAAGGAGTCTTCACCCCGTTCATCTGAAATATAAAAATCACCCATAACCGAAACACAAGGAGTAGATCATGAAAAAAATCGTTGCTTATTTGTTGTTCACAGTGTTGATGACCGCAGGCCCCGCTCTTTCAATGGAAAAGGTGAGAATTGCCAATGAAACGGCCACTCCGCCCTTTAATTTTGTGGATGGAGAGGGGAAGATTCAAGGCTTTGATGTTGAAATCGCCGCGGCCCTGTGTGAGGCCATGGGTGTTGAAAAAGTGGACGTAATCCAAGACTGGGACGGGATGATCCCCGGGCTGATGTCCAAAAAATTCGATGCCATCATCTCGGACATGTCCATTACGGATAAACGAAAAAAGGTCGTATCTTTCTCTGACTCCTATTACGATGAAACAGGTCTGTTCATGGGTCGTGAAAAGGATAGTTTCGATTTCAGCCCTGCCGGTCTGAAAGGCAAAAAAATAGGTGTCCAGCGGGCCACTACCTGGGCCAACTATATCAAAGGGGTCTATGGAAAATCCGTTGAAATCAAATACTACGACACCCCGGCCAGCCAGGTTCTTGACCTGAAATCCGGAAGACTCGACCTGGTGCTTGCCTCTGATATCTTCGTAAACAAAACCATTGCCGACCCGGAAAATAAAGGCATCAAAGAGATGGGCCAACCAGTAACGGATCGAACCTACATCGGCGACGGCGTGGGCATTGCCATCCGTAAAGAAGACAAGGACCTTCTGGCTGCATTCAACAAAGCCCTGGCCGAAATCAAGGCCAACGGAACCTATGACCGTATTTATGCCAAATGGTTTAAATAAAATCTGAAAAAATGGTTCCGGGAGCCATCCCGGAATCACCACATAAGGGGAGGGCCGGGTGTGATGGATTTGTACGGGTATGGCGGAGCGCTGGCAGCCGGGACTGTCGGCACCATTAAAATAATGATGATGTCCCTGGTGGTGGGGCTGGTTTCCGGCATGGTCGGAGCCGGGGCCAAACTATCCGGTGTAAAGGCCCTGAGCTTGGTCACGGATGCATGGACCATCATCATCCGGGGCGTACCCGAACTCATACTTGTGCTCTTTGTCTATTTCGGCGGATCCATCATCATCAGCCAAGGTGCGGCCCTCATGGGATTTGATATCTACATTGAAATCAATCCCATGGTGGCGGCTGTGTTCACGCTGGGCCTGGTATACGGAGCCTATGCCACAGATGTATTCCGGGTCTCCATCCTGGCCGTGGCCAAGGGGGAGCTTGAAGCGGCCCGGGCCATCGGCATGGGCCGGGCCAAGGTCTTTTTCAGGATACTCTTTCCTCAAATCTGGCGCTATGCTCTGCCGGGACTTGGCAATCTTTTCATGATCCTGCAAAAGGATACGGCCCTGGTTTCGGTAATCGGAATGAATGAACTCATGCGAAACGCCTCCCAGGCAGTGGCCAATACCCGAAAACCCTTTACCTTTTACATTACGGCAGCCTTGATTTATCTGGGGATCACAACAATTACCTCTTTGGCGCTCCACTTCATGGAACAGCGGGCCAACCGGGGTGTGGGGACGGTGTCCTGATGGATATGGAATTGATAAGAGAGTGTTTGCCCCAACTCATTGACGGCACGCTGCTCACTCTGAAACTGGTGGGAATCACCATGATAGCCGGACTCATCCTGGCCGTTCCCCTGGCTCTGATGCGCAATGCCACATCAAAACTTCTCAGCCTGCCGGCATACGCATACATCTATTTTTTCAGGGGCACCCCCCTGCTGGTCCAGCTCTTTATCATCTATTACGGATTTTCCCAGTTTGAATGGATACGAAATTCATTCCTATGGATATTTTTGGGGGACAGCTATTGGTGTTCGGTAATCGCCTTTACCCTGAACACGGCCGCCTATGCCGGAGAAATCATCAGGGGTGCCATCCTTTCGGTTCAAAAAGGGCAGATTGAGGCGGCAATCTCCGTGGGCATGTCCAGGTTCCAGATTTATAAACGGATCATCACCCCCCAGGCCGGACTTATCGCCGTTCCAGGATATTCCAACGAAGTGGTCCTGATGATGAAGGGCACCTCTTTGGCCTCCACCGTGGCCCTGCTGGAAATAACAGGAATTACAAGGAATCTCATTGCCGAAACCTTTATGCCCATTGAGTTATTTTTTATTGCCGGCTGCATTTACATGGTCCTATCCACGGTTTTTATTTTTATTCTCTCACTTGTGGAAAAACGGTTAAGCCGGTTCAGAGCCGCAACAACAGCGTGAAACTATTGAGCATGTTTCTGAGAAGCTCTTCTGGACACCCCGCGGAACGGATTTCCAGCTTGAAAAGCTGATCCATCTCGTTAATAAACGGATACGTATTATCGATAATTCCAGCGCTGCCCTTGATATGCTCCAAAAGGAATCCTGAAAAACCGGCGCTTGAAAAAAAATCTATTTCAGCCCATTATGGTGGATGAATTTTTTTCCAAAAATAAGGATGAGCCATGAACGAATGCGTTGAAGGAAATGTGCTGGAAGAACTCTTGGGATTGCTGAGTCTGGAAAAAATAGAGGAAAATATATTCAGGGGACAGAGCCAGGACCTGGGCTACGGAAATGTCTTCGGGGGCCAGGTATTGGGCCAGGCCCTGTCGGCTGCCTCCCGCACCGTGCCCGGAGGCCTCAGCGCCCACAGCCTCCACGGATACTTCATGCGGGCAGGTAACGCCGCCCTGCCCATCGTCTACACCGTGGACTGTATCCGGGACGGCCGGTCTTTTACCACACGGCGGGTAAAAGCGCTGCAAAAGGGCCGGGCCATCTTTTCCATGTCCGCCTCATTCCACAAAGGAGAGGCAGGCTATTCACACCAGGATCCCATGCCCGATGTAAAGGGCCCGGAAGGATTAGAGGCAGAGGTGGACATGGCCAGAAGGCTTGCCGACCATATCCCGCCAAAGATCCTTGGCAAACTGCTCTGCGACAAACCCATTGAAATCCGGGTTGCGAATCCGGTAAACCCCTTTAATCCCAAACCCATGCCGCCCAACAAATATGTCTGGTTCAGGGCCATAGACAAAATCCCGGATGACCCGGCCGTCCACCGCTACATGCTGGCCTATGCTTCAGACTTCCACCTGGTCTCCACCGCCCTTTACCCCCATGCAAAAACCTTCTGGTCCCCGGACATGCAGGTGGCAAGCCTTGACCATGCCATCTGGTTTCACAGGGAGTTTCGCATGGATGACTGGTTACTCCATGTCACCCGGAGCCCCAGTGCAGAAGGGGGAAGGGGCCTGAACTTCGGTTCCATCTATACCCGGGACGGGTTATTGGTGGCCAGCGTAGCCCAGGAAGGGTTGCTCAGAATGCTGGGGTGACATTAAAACCTGATAAAAAAGCAGCCTCGTTTCCTTTTCTTACGCACGTTTGCCGGCTGTCCAAGTTAAACAACCCTTTTTAGTGCAAGACCCATTAGCTTCTGATCCTTGTGCCGGTAGTCTGTGTCAAATGGCACCAGCAGTCTTGCATTTTTTTCCTGAATCTGCCAATTGTGAGGAAAGTAAGCCTTTCAACCTTGCCTCCAGGCTGCAGGTTTTCCAACGAAGGCGTAAAACCGGCTGGAAAAGTGACATCTAAGGGAAAGATATGGATTTGAAACAGAAAGACCAGGATCGGCTCAGCTGTTTTCTGGACAGGATTAAAACGGAAACAGAAAATTTTCTCGGATACCCGGTTTCAAAGGATTTTAATTACAAAACGCTTTTTGAATTTTTAAAATATCCTTTGAACAACCTTGGTGACCCATTTACCCCGAGCACCTGGAAAGTTGACTCAAGGGAGTTTGAGCGCGAAGTCATTGCCTTTGCCGCCGATCTTTTCAGGGCAGACGATGACGATTACTGGGGGTATGTGACCAACGGCGGCAGTGAGGGAAATCTATATGGTCTTTACCTGGCAAGGGAACTTTACCCCGGAGGGATCGTCTATTATTCACAGGACACCCATTACAGTGTCAGTAAAAATCTCCATCTTTTAAACATGCGTCATATTATGATCCGGTCCCGCTCCAACGGGGAAATCGATTATGATGACCTGAAAGAAACACTGAAAATCCACAGGGATAAACCCGCCATTGTGTTTGCCAATATCGGAACAACCATGACAGAGGCCAAGGATGACCTGAAAAAAATAGTATCCATCCTGGAAGATCTGGTGATCACCGAACATTATATTCATTCGGATGCGGCCCTGTGCGGCGGACTGGCCCCTTTTATATCGCCCCGGGTCCCCTTTGATTTCAAAGACGGGGCCGACAGTATCTCCGTCAGCGGCCATAAATCCTTTGGGTCCCCCGTGCCCTGCGGAATACTGGTGGCCCGAAAACGGCACGTATCGCGCATTGCCCGCTCAATCGCCTATATCGGTTCCCTGGATACAACCATCACAGGCTCCCGCAACGGGCTCACCCCCCTTTTCCTCTGGTACACCATAAAATCACTGGGGTTTGAAGGGTTGAAAAAACGGGTGGATCATTCACTTTCTGTGGCCGGGTATACGGAAAAGAGACTGCGAGAAACCGGGGTGGATGCCTGGAGAAATCCCAATGCCGTTACCGTGGTTTTCCCGGAAGTGCCGGAGCCTGTCAGAGAAAAATGGCAATTGGCAACCTCTGACGGCAGAACCCACCTGATCTGCATGCCAAACGTCACCAAAAACCAGATTGACCAATTCATCCATGATTTAACACAACAGAAAGCGGACCTGATATGAACTACATTATGATCATCAATAAAGACCGGAAAGGCTTGGTGGCTATCATTTCAGAGTTGCTGGGAAAAAACCGGATCAATATCGACTCAATCAATGCACAGTCAAAACACGGGCTGGCAGAAATCAGGCTATGCACATCGGATAATGACAGGGCCCTGTCCATTCTTAATGAATCCGGATTCAAGGCCGTGCCGGACGAAAACATCCTAGTGAGGATTGATGACAGGCCCGGCGCTTTGGGACGGATATCACGGACATTAAGCGAAAACAACATTGATATTAGAGGCATTACAATGGTGGAGCAGAATAAGGGGTCCAATATTGTCTCCATTGTCACGGATAAAGACGACAGGGCCAGGGAAATTCTTAATCATGCTTTGGTAAAATAAGTAAAAAAAGCCGCCATGAATAATGAAAGATTCAACCCACAGCCCTTGATGGATATCCCCCCCGCCCATTGTATTCCTTCGCGGCAAAGAGTCCTGGTCATGGGACCATGAAGAAAAAGCCTACATGGATTTCCTGCAGGTATTGGCCGCACCGGCAGACTATGGGGGGCATGAGCATGCCGTATTGCAGGAGATTTTGCACCCGGGTTTTCTTAAAAATGTGAACCTGCTCAGATTCACCTTGTCTCCCTTTTGGCCACCTTGTTGCAGTAAATCTAAATAGATGAAAGACCAATTTGTGTATGACTTCTATTCATATTTTTTCTTTGATATGTCGTTCAATAATCAGCTATCCATGTAGAAGATCAGGTCAAGAAAAACGTTTCCTTATTATTTCAGCCAGGCGGTAACCGGCCATGGCAATGCATTCAGCATCCAGCCAAACTTCAACCCCGGACTGAAACAGAACAGAACAAGATGAGGGGAACCCGTCTTCTTCATCATTTACCAGCAGGAGCATGGGAACCCTTGGCAGGGCATCAACTTTTAAGGCCAGGTCATATTGAAGATCCATATCGGGGGGACATGCGTTCAACGGCACAAGGGTTTCTGGGGAAACAGGCATTTTGCCGGCCAGAATTCCGGCAATGGCCGTTTCCACATTGTCCTTGAAATATACCGTTAAGGGTCCGGAATCCTTTAGATCCCTGAAACCGGCCCAGTCATCTTGCCTGCCACCATCAGGAACGGTCTTCCCGGACCGGTCCCCGGCCATGATCAGATACCGGCACAGAATAATGCAGGTATCATATCCCGGTTGCCGGCCCGACCCGTCTGTGATGCCTGCAGGAGAAACCTGGTAAGATCGGTTAAAATAAGGGATTTCCAGGCCCTGGCCCTGGGGGCCTGTTGTTACCCGACAGCCGACTGCCGGACCCAGTGCCGGGAAATCAAGGCCGGCCAATTTGTCGAGATAATCCTTGTAATGCTGTTCATACACAGGTGAAACCAGAGACATAGATACCTCCTAAAAAATAAATGCAAACTAAGTCTACAATCCGCCTAGGAGGAAATCAATATTTGAATCTATTTTTCTTTTCCCTTGATGTTTTGGAACAATAGTGGGGGCGAGATTTACAGCCGGTTCACCGGTACATTGGCCAGCTGTTCCTCCATGAATTCATCCATAAGCTCCTTGTACCTGTCTTCGGGGTAGCGGGTGCTGCAGGACCTGCAGCAGAGGTAGACCTTTGTTCAGGTCCGCTTGATAAATAGTCTCCCCCCGCAGGAGAGGCATCTTCCGGTAATTTCTTTCATGGGTTTCCTTTAACAGTTTTCAAATTTTTGGCTTTTAATTTATACTGGCATAATATAAAACAGGCCCACCAAAAGTCCACAGCATATTAAAATGACTAATGCCATAGGAGTAAAAAGCCAATGACAGATAAAGAGGACCGATATAAACGAAGTTATCCCATTTCCTGGGACCAGCTGCACAGGGATGCAAAAGCTCTGTCCTGGCGCCTCCATGACTGTGATAGAAAATGGAAGGGTATTGTGGCGGTGACCCGGGGCGGGCTGGTGCCGGCGGCCATCATTGCCCGGGAACTGGGCATTCATTTGATCGACACCATCTGCATTACCAGCTACGACTGGCAGAGCCAGGGGGAGTCAACCGTTCTCAAGCCGATGGAAGGAGACGGGGAAGGTCTGCTCATTATTGATGACCTCGTGGATACCGGATCCACGGCAAAAGTGGTCCGGGATATGCTCCCCAAGGCCTACTTTGCCACGGTATATGCAAAACCCGCAGGCAAGCCTTTGGTGGATGCCCATGTCACAGAGGTGAGCCAGGATACCTGGATTCTTTTCCCCTGGGATTCTGAATCCCGGTTTGTGGAGCCCATCGTCGCCAAATAATCCTGCAGATGTTTGTCCCTTTCCCCGAAAATCCGGAGAAAGGGACAAACGGTCTATTTTTTTGCTATAATATTTCTATGGGCCATGAGGCGGATGGCGTTGATCCGGATGAAGCCTTCGGCATCTTCCTGGTTGTAGCCGCCTTCAATATCCATGGAGGAGAGGTCCTGGTTGTACAGGGATGAGGGGGAGGTCCGGGCGATGGGATAGGCCACGCCTTTGTAAAGCTTGAGAGTGACTTCCCCGTCAATGACTTCCTGGCTCTTGTCCATGGCGGCCATGAGGAATTCCATTTCAGGGCTGAACCAGAACCCGTTGTAGACCAGTTCCGCAAATTTAGCAGCCAGCATGTCCCGCAGCCGCATGACCTCACGGTCCATGGCAATGCCTTCGATATCCATATGGGCCTCGTGGAGAATAGCACCACCCGGGGTTTCATAGACTCCCCTGGATTTGATGCCCACAAAGCGGTTTTCAACCATATCCAGGCGGCCGATGCCGTTTTCACGTCCCAGTTTGTTCAGGTATTCGAAGAGCTCCAGAGGATCGGTCTTTTCTGTGCCGTCTTCTATATTTTTCACCCGTACCGGAATCCCGTCCTTGAATTGGATGATGATATTTGTGGGGGTATCCGGGGCCTTTTCAGGAGAAACCGTGTGGGAGTATATGCTTTCGTCGCAGATGGCGCCCGGATCTTCCAGAATGCCTGCCTCATGGGAGATGTGGAGGAGGTTGTCATCCTCGCTATAGGGCTTGGATGCGGTCTGTTTGGTGGGAATCCCATGTTTTTTGGCATAGTCCAGAAGATCTGTCCGTCCCTTGAATGCATTGAGAAAATCGGCATTTTTCCAGGGGGCAATGACTTTGATCTGGGGGTTCAGGGCATAATAAGAAAGCTCAAATCTGACCTGGTCGTTGCCTTTTCCGGTGGCGCCGTGGGAGACGTATTGGGCGCCTACTTCATTGGCGATTTCAATCTGTTTTTTGGCAATAATGGGGCGGGCAATGGCTGTGCCCAAAAGGTACCGGCCTTCATACACAGTGTTGGCCTTGTACACCGGAAAGATATAATCGGTGACAAATTCTTTTCTCATGTCTTCAATGAATACTTTGGATGCCCCGATCTGCAGGGCCTTTTTTTCGGCGGCTTCGAAATCTTCCTGCTGGCCGATATTGGCCATGTAGGCAAATACCTCATATCCCTCTTCCAGCAACCATTTGAGGATGACCGATGTGTCCAGTCCGCCTGAATAAGCCAGAACTACTTTTCCCTTTGGCATTATAAACTCCTTGTATATGTATATGTTTTATTTGTATTTTAATTTCAACACAGGCTATTAATGCAGAAAAATCTTGAAATAGTCAAGGGAGTTAAGTATAAAAAGCGCATATTTTTTATAAATAAACGCATAAATATGATGACATACCATGACAATAGCTTCTGAACTCCATCTGCTTCTCTCCCAGGGGGTGACCGGCAACCAGGAACAGCTGGTCCGTGCCCTCAAAGAAAGGGGTATTGCCACGACCCAGTCTTCGGTGTCCCGTGCTCTTAAAAAAATCAATGCAGTCAAAGGCCAGGACGGCAGCGGCAATACGGTCTGGTCCCTGGCCAGGGCCGAATTAAAGGACACCGGTTTTTTTGATTCACTGGTCATTTCGGTGGCCCATAATGCCAGCCTCATCGTTATCCGCACCCGGCCGGGCACGGCCAATACCGTGGCCAAATTTATCGACGACCACGCTTTCGATTCTGTCCTGGGCTCCGTAGCCGGGGATGATACCATCCTTATTGTGCCCGCTGTGGTGGACAGTATCCTGGACACGATTCATGAAATTACATCTTATATGGAACAGATCGGTATTTTTTCAATCAGATGAGGAGAAATCCGATCCCCCCTATCAATACGGCAATCAGCCCCGGGATAAGGATGGGGGGCGGTATGGGCAGGAGCCGGGGAGGTTTACCGTGGAAAAAAGTTCGTTCACGGGTGATCCGGCCGGGCCGGGCTGCCAGCCTTTTCTTTAGTTTAAGCCGGTTGGCGTAGGTAAAAGGGCTTTTGGATATTTTAACGGCTTGTTCCCGGCCAAAGGCAAGGTCTAAGATATGTAAATTCCTGCCCGGACCGGAAAGTTGGTTCACGCACCCGGCACAATAGGTCAATGTGTCCCGGCCCTTGGCGGCCTTTTGCCGTTTTACGGTCCAGGAATCTGCCGTATCCGGGTGGATGCATCCAACAAATGCCCCTTCCCCGCAGCACAGGGTTTTCTCCCTGCTCTGTTTGGATTCAATGATATCTATCCCCAGGCGCTCGGCCAAGGTCCTTACCGCGGTCTGGGTGGGAAAATCATACCTGGACTGGCAGGGGTCCTGGACCACGGCGCTGACTATGGGCGTGTCATCAACGCTTGCTTTTGCAATGAATTTTGTATCCTCGGCCATGATTTCATAGATGGTTTTTACCCGGAATCGGCTATGGGTCTCAAAAACTTTATGGCAGCTGGGGCAGGCCGTTATAACAGTCGTTATTCGGTTTTTTTTCAGAAAGTCTATCATCTCCGAAAACATGGCATCAAAGAAATCCTTCCGGCCGATGTCGTGGGAGGGTTTGGTGCAGCAGTCCAGCACAATTCCTGAATTGGGAATCCGGGTGTTCAGGTATTCATATGCTTTGAGGGTGGGCTCCGGACGGGTGCCGGTGAGGGTGCAGCCCGGAAAGAACACGGTGTCACAGTCCCGGGGCAGGCTGTAAAACGAGAATCGTTTTGAACAGCCCGTTTTTTCATACCTTAGTATGCCCTTATAAGCTGAGAGATTAGTCGTTCCTGAAGAGACCGCTTCCTGCCGCCACTTCAGGAACATGGCCGGCGGGTCCAGATGTTTTGGGCAGGTTGCGGTGCACAACCCGCACTGGCTGCATTCAAATGCCAGTGCCCGGCAGGCGTCCGGGTCCAGGGCATACTGCTCTGCCAATCGCCCCGGGGTGCCGCGATTGGATAGAAACCGGCATTGGGATGCGCATGCCCCGCATTGGAGGCACCGGTCCGCCATGCCTGCCGGGGCAGGGTCCTGAATGATTACATCTGCGGTTTCCGGTTGTTTGAACATAAGAAGGCACCTATACATTCTCATTTTTGTGACGGAATAGAGTAGATAGGCCTGGCGCTTAAGTCAAAGTGATATTTTATATGGTTTCAGCGATAGGTATTAAAAATTTCAATACAGCCTGTGGGGCGATTTTTTATGAAAAATATTCATCCAGCAGGGGAACCAGTCTTTTTCTGGAAATCTGTGTCCGTCCCTGTGCATGGAAGGAAATCCGGCCGTGCAAACACAGGGTACCGGTATCTAAGGATAGGGATTTGAGCCCAAGTCCATTTTGAATGAGCGCTGAGATAACCCGGTCATGGATATCCTGATCCGGGCAATAAACCCCAAGATCCCGTTTAAACTCTTGGTTCTCATAGGCATTCATGGAGATCAATAGGTCCAGGTGTCTGGATCTTGCATAGGTCTCAAACCCCAGACAGAAATCCGGGTCTTTTTTCCACCAATCTCTTATGGAAAGAAATGCCGAGGAAATTCCAAACCGTAGACTTCCAAACTCGAATTCCTTGTAATCTTTGCGCAGCAGGTCATGGGTGGTCAGGCCTGAGGTGTTGAACTTGGCTTTCTGAAGGGGTTTAAAGTATTGATTTTGGCTTGGGACCCAGGTTCCCAGCAGATGCCTTGCAACCCTGGTGTCTTTGGGGGTTACCCGGCCGGCATTGGGGTCAAGATTTACCGTGTCCAGAAGGATGGCGCTTCCCAGAAGGATGGACAGACATCTATCTAAAAGTGCTGGATAATCCCTGATCAGGAGTTCACCAACCAGGGTGGCGCAGGAGCCCACAGGTTCGATAACCCTGGTCTGGACCCGGTGATACAGGTCCTGGTCTTTGTGGTGATCCATGATAATGGATATTTTTTCTCCATGGGGTTCAAAAAGGCTGGATAATTTATTGTGGTCCAAAAGGGCAATGCTGTCTACCCGGTCCATGAAAGACGGAAGGGTAATATCGTCCAGAAAAACAAGATGAGCTGGATTGATTTGGGCCTGATCAAATACGTAAACCGCTTCTGGCCTGAGTTTAAAGTCGGCACGGGCAATGGGGATCAAGGGCACAATATTGAGATCTATCCCTTTGGCTGCCCTGATATAGGCAAAAACAAGGGCAGAGGCCATGGAGTCCAGATCAGCAGCCTCATTTCCCATAACCAGGAGATCTATTTTTTTATGGATATTGGTTTGGGATGTATGCAGGTAGAAGGAAAGTTTCGGAAAATCCATATGTCTATTTTTCCAGGTGTACAGTTTGGTCATGGGCAGGCTTCGGGAAAAAATTCCCTGAGCCTGATTCCTTTATAAATTGGCCGTGTTTAACAATACGCTTCAATTCCTCTACCCCTGATTAAAAAGGTCCATGAGCCGGCGGCTCCCCTCCTTTTTCGGGTCATCATGATAGGAAGGCTATTTTAAAATAGGGTCTGAAACAGTAGCACCCCTCCTAATTTTTGTAAATAAGGAGGGTGATGTTCCAGCGTTCCTGGGATGTTCCCCGGAAAGGCCCGCATTTTTTATGGGTTTTACAAAGGAAATTTCTTGTGAATGGGGCCGTTGCAGCCGGCGGGGTTCTTTATCTCATTGCCAGCGGGAAAGCCGGTTTTAATCTTGCCGACGGATTTGCCTCCAACGGCTACGGCGCCCATTCCCCAGGGGGGTATTCTCTGTTTTCCGCCCTGGTTACCGAGGTTGTCATGACCATGATGTTTTTATTGGTTATTCTCGGATCAACTGATGAACGGGCACCCAGAAGCATGGCTCCCATTGCCATCGGCCTCTGTCTGACCCTGATCCACCTGATCAGTATCCCGGTGACCAATACCTCTGTGAATCCGGCACGAAGTACTGGTGTCGCTCTCTTTGCCGGTGACTGGGCCCTGGCACAACTGTGGCTGTTCTGGATGGCCCCCATCATCGGAGCGGTCCTGGGTGCCTTGGTTTACAAGCTGATCGGCAGCACGAAAAAATAAGTTTTAGAAAAGGGATTCAGGTCCTGGAAATTTTAGCCTCGTCAAAGGAAGCCATTTCAGACATGATCCTACAGGCGGTCTCTGCCAGGTCAATGGCCAAGGCCGCCCCTGTACCCTCTCCCAGGCGCATACCCAAATCCACAACAGGTTCCAATCCCATATGGGCCAGGGCTGCAGCCTGGGCTTTTTCCACGGACTTATGCCCGGATATGAGATATCCACGGATATCCGGACAGAGCAGATAGGCGATGAGCCCGGCTGCCGTGGAAATTACCCCGTCCAGGACCACAGCGCAGCCAAATGAGGCTGCAACCAGGGCTGCGCCTGCAATGCCGGCCAGTTCAAACCCCCCAAGGGTTCTCAGGATCTCAAATCCGTTTTCAGGATCGGGCCTATGGAAGTTGAGCACCCTCTCGATCACCTCTGTTTTATGGGAGAGTCCCTTGTTATCCACCCCGGTGCCCCTGCCTGCTGCTTGGGCCGGGGTAATGCCGGTGACGGCGCAGATAATAGCCGAGGCCGAGGTGGTGTTGCCAATGCCCATTTCCCCTAGGCCCAGAATTTGGACCGGTTCTTTTTTGTTTAGAGAGGTAAAGGCCCGCATTCCGTTTTCCAGGGCCAGAACTGCCTGGGCACTTGTCATGGCCGGTTCCAGAGCCATGTTCCGGGTGCCCGGGGCCACCTTGGCCCGGACCAGGTCCGGGTGGGGGGAAAACTTTTTCTCCACCCCCATGTCCACCACCTTCATTTCAATGTTGTGGCGGCGGCAGAGAACATTGATGGCCGCTCCCCCATTGAGAAAATTATCCACCATCTGCCCGGTTACCTCTTTGGGGAATGCCGATACCCCTTCTTCGGTAACCCCATGGTCTCCGGCAAATACCAGCAGGGCTTTTCTTTTAATTTCAGGATGCAGGCTGCCCTGGATCACAGCCATCTGAACCCCCAGTCCCTCCAGTTTTCCCAGGGCACCAATGGGCTTGCTCTTGTCATCCATCTTGGCCCTGGCTTCAGGGGCTGTATTCCTTGGCGGACGTACAGCTCCGAGGGTCTGGGTGCATAAGGGACTACAGGAAAAATCTTCCCCGATTATCCGGGGGAGGGGCACGGCGGGTTTCTCCTTGGGTTTTTCATTCCGAGATCCGGTAAAGTCCAGGATATATTTCAGGGTGTGACCCCTGAGTACCAGAGGCAAAAGTTCCGGAGCCCGTTCCGGGGGGACCACTGCTTCAATGAGCCGGTTCAGGGACTCTTTGTGGGAAAGGAGAAAGGGAAGGGCCTTTTCAATGTCGGATTTTTTCATTCCGTATGCCCCGGACAGGACGGCTTCCTTGTAATGGACAAGGTTCAGCAGGTTGGTTTCCACGGATTCATTTTTGGTGATTCCGGAAAAAAAGGAGATATGGCCGCCTTTGTCCACCTTGGTAACGGCCTGGCAAAAGGCGATGTAATCCGGACAGGCATTAATCACAATATCAAAAAGACTCTCATGGGTTTCATTGGCGCATTCCAGGCCTTCGGCTTCCAGGATGGGGACAATTCGTTTAATCTTGGCCGCGTTCTTTTCAAGGATAAAAGGGGACAGCCCCAGGTGTTTGGCATAGATAGCCGTGATCAGCCCCATGGTGCCCCCGCCATAGATGAGTATCCGTTTCCCAGGGATTGCTGGCAGTTTTTCAAAGGCATTGACCACGCAACCCGCAGGCTCGGCAAAACAGGCCGCATAAAGGTCCAGGTCCGGCGGGGCCGGGATAAGGCTGGCAACCGGAAGAACTGCCTGGTGGGCAAATCCGCCGTCATGGTGGAATCCTGTGATCTTCATTTGATCACATAGGTTTTCCTTCCCGCTCCGGCAATAGGGACAGGTGCCGCAGCTTTTTCCCGGCCAGACAATGTAACGCCTGCCCCGGTCATCTTTAACCACCATCTCATGGCCGAGAACCCTGGGAAAGACAAGATCCCTGTGCCCCTGTTCCCACATTTTGGCATCGGTCCTGCAAAGGGCGCAGGCCAGGACATCCACCAATATCTCCCCCGGACCAGCTTCCATAGGGGGAAGGGGGAGGGTTTCCATCTGTCCCAGGCCTTTGAGCACCATTTGAATCATTATAGGTCCTCTTCGCTTAATACCAGTTTTTTGATCCTTATATCCCGGAATCCCTGTCTTTTTGCTTGTGTTTCCAGTTCCCTGACATCTGACAACCGGTCCACGGGAAATACCGAGGCCTTATCCAGGCCGACATCAAGGAATTCAATGAGGGACTCAGTGGATTTGACTCTGAGATATCGGGTAGCGGTTTTGATGATCAATAGTTCCATGTGGATTTCCTTAAACCAGGGCGTGGAGTTTGGCCAGTCCTTTTTCAGGGTCGGTGTTTTGTGAGGACACCCAGTTTTCCAGGGTGTCAAAGGCTTTGCCGCTTTCCAGCAGCACTGCTGCCTGCTGGATGCCTTGGTCCAGGGTGTCAGCCTTGCCCGCCGCAAGGAATATCAGGCCGGTATTGAGGATGACAGTATCTTTTCTGACCCCATTGACCCCGTTGGCCATGAGGCCGGCAAACCGCCGGGTTTCCTTTTGGAGTTCCGGTTCCGGTTTGAGGTCATCGCTGTTCCGGGCGAACAATCCCAGGGATGCAGGATTTATGGTGAATTGGGAAATTTCCCGTTTTCCTGTATCAAGGTCCGTGTGTATCCGGGCGCAATGGGTGGTCCCGCATACCGATGCCTCATCCATACCCAGACCCGATCCCGCCACTTCCCCGTGGAGGATAATGGCGCTGTGGTATCCGATTTCCTTCATCACTTCTGCCACGGGCATGATCATTTCTCTGGCATAAACCCCACGGACCCCGATGGCGGGGAGCGCCGGGTTGGCCAGGGAGGCGGCAATATTCAGGGTGGAGCCAAAGAAAATCTGTGAGAGAATCCGGCCCAGGGCATTGGGGTGGATATGGGGGCTCATGCCGTTGAACAGCCCCATACCTGCGGATTGGATGCTTTGGGCCACGGTGTCGGCCGTGCATTCCACATCAACTCCCAGGGCCTCAGCCATGTCCACAGTGCCGCAGGTCGAGGTGATGGCCCGGGCCCCGTGCCTTGCCATGGGCACCTTTCCCGCTGCCGCTATTATGGAGGCCGCCGTGCTGATATTAAAAGTTTTAAAAGTATCCATGCCGGTGCCGGAATTATCAGCCACGGCAAGGTCCAGGTTCACCTTGGTGGTGTCCAGTTCATAAATGGCCTCCCAGGCACCGGCCACCTCCTCTGCGGTTTCCCCCTTGGCGGTGAGGGCCGATAAAAAGGCCCCTTGCTGGAGTTCTGTTGTGGCATTGTTGAGAACGGTGATAAAGGCCTGATAGGCCTGTTCACGGGTGATGTTTTCTTTATTGATAAGGCGGGTGATTACCGCACCAAAGGCTTTATGCTCTCCACCGGACATAACTCTCCTCCTGAAATATGTATTCAACAGGATGAGTTCCAGCGGGTATCCTTTGGTCTTTTGCCCGGGCAGGCTTTCCGGCTGACGGATCATTCTCAGCCTGCGCCTTCCCCTCAATCTCTGTAAGGACCAAATTAGAGAGTGGCATCATGCAGGCCTTGTCCCCGGTCACGGCAACGGCTGGTATGCAACGGAATTTCACCGTTTTTCCTATTATCCCCGGCCCCGAGCCATATTGAGTTTCGGGGGGGCGGGCACCCTAGCAGCGTGGGGGAAGTATAGGGGAGAACATGGGAATTTGTCAATATCAAGTGGACAGTTCCCCGGGGTAATCGCATATAAATCTGCACGTTTTTTAGTCCGGCCTATAAAGCCTTGCTCTATGGCCGGGTCAGTTTTCTTCTTCAAGCTGACGATATCAGTCTTCGGTCAGCTGACACAGGATTTTGAACGCCTTCAATTAATTAAAAAATGGTGACTGTCCTGTAAGCAGTCCTCACTGCCTGTCGATTTTGAATTTCTGAGTCTTTCTTTTGGAAGTTGTCGCCGTATTTGAAAATATACTCGTCCCTCATGATACCATTAGTGTTGACTTTGATATTACTCATTTCAGACAGAAAAATATCACTTGAATGTATGAGAATTTTGAAAATCCAGGATAATGCAAGAATGTTTGACTTCTGGCTGATTTTGGAGGGTAAAGAAAATAATGTGGATTTTGGCCTTTTGTTATCTTTGAAAAGGAAATTAACGGGTATTAAATTGATTGTTGCAATTGGTCACAAAATTAGTTTAATCTCCAATTAAGTTGAATTTAGATCGAAAATTCAAAATATTACCGCATACCATTTGGTGTGGTCGGGGGTTTTATTGGTATAAGCAAAAGTGAAATAGGATGATATGGCAGTAAAACGATTTTTTCTTTTGTTTTGGGTGCTGTTTGCTCCTATGAATGCTCTTGGCGATGACGTGATTGTCGGGCAAACAGAAAAGGCAAAGTATAGCTATAGACTCCAACTCACCGAACTGATCCTTAAAAAAACTACTCCTGAGTTCGGCATTGGAAAAATAGTTGCTTACGCTCGAAAAGACCCCACTCAGAAGCGTGCAACAATGCTTTTATCCGATGGAAAAATTGATCTGATGTATTTACCACCCACAGACGAACGACTGAGACGATTTTCCGTCATCAAAATTGATATTCATAACGGTATGCTGGGATATAGGGTTTTCATTATACGGAAATCAGATCAAGAGCGCTTCGCAAAAGTTGCAAACATAGACGACCTTCGGGCATTTGTTGGAGGATTCGGTCTTCATTGGGGTGATTTCAGCATGTTTAAATTAAACCGACTACCAGTGGTGGGAGTGGCCGATGCAAAAATGCTCCTGCCTATGCTCAATGTTGGACGGTTTGATTATTTCCACCGTGGTCTGCATGAAGCATGGGCGGAAGTTGAAGCCAGCCAACAGAAATTGCCTACTTTGATGGTGGAGAAAACCATTACGCTGGTCTATGATTACCCCGTCTATTTTATGTTCAACAAAGCGAGTAAGCGGTTGAAAAAAAGATTTGAAAAGGGATTTGAAGTCATTAAGGCGGATGGCTCTTTTAAGCGGTTGTTTTTATCAAATTTCGGCAAAATTTTCCAAAAAACAAATATTAAAAATCGTACCATGATCCACATCAGATATCCTCTTCCAAAAGGGTTACCCCCCGTAGCCCCAATTCTGTGGGGAGGAGGACTTCAAAATCAAACTAAAAGAGATGGAGCAGATCAAGCACCCACAACATATTGGGGAGGCTTTCCTGTTGAAGGGTAAGGAATATGCATTATTTTCGTTCCGGCCCTGAGATCCTGAAAAATTAATTTAATACCGGATTAAGTTGGTTGGACGACTCAAGTATTATTATCCTATTCTTAACTTTTAGCGGGTCTTCCACTGTTAAGAATACTATACCTATGTGTGATTTGTAGAATAACTGAATTTATCCATTTTTTTGGAATTGTTTGGAAATTTCAATGTTGGCTTACTTATGGAAAAATATTCCGAATATTTTTCCCGATTTAAAAACTTTCATTTTTTATGCAAAACTAAGGGTTTCCCTGATTGACACTGCATTTGATCTTTGCTACTCCATTCGATGAGAGACAATCGTAATCCTGTTCTATTCTGTCAAGATTCTACCGTCGCAGAGTTCAGTCCAAAATACTTTCAAATCCTGCTTAGGCCTACCTTCACGTTTTCATTCAGCTTTGATTGTCTTTTACATTTATTTTCATAATTGCAAAAAGGAGGGTTAAGCAAATGTTTAGAAAGTTTAACTATTTATTTATTTTTATTGGTGGCGTTTTGTGCTTCCATCTTATTTGCACGTCAGTTTTTGCTACAACAATTTTGCCTGGACTTGGAGAAGAATTTACTACAGGTTCTTTTGAGATCAGCTCAGGAGACACAATTACTCTTATGGGCAAATTATCAGGTGATGCTACTCTCCATAATTATGGCACATTGAATGTGAGCGATACAGGCGGATTTGCTGAGGGGGTAATGATAGCAAACAACGGAACTATCAGTGGGGAGCTAAAACTCGTGGACATGGTCCAATTACAAAACGATGGCCAAATAGAGACTCTTTTTCAAACTGACAATTCATATGCCCAGATTAATGGTACGGTGACAAATGTTCGACTGCTTGCAAAGGATGACGATAATGTTGGCATTCAGGTTAATGGCACGGTGGGAAAAATAGATGCAGACGTATACAGCCTCGCAAATAATGGTTTTATCAACATGGCTGTCAGTGGAACAGTTGGAGAAATGGACATCCTTGATAATGTTCCCACAACCCCAGGGGCAAACAGTTTAGATCTTATCACCTTAACAAACCGTGGGAACATTGGAACACTTTACGGCGATACAGCGGGAAACGGGCAATTAAATATATTCAATATCGATGGTTCTGTTGATAGCCTTTTCACCTCGGGGAAGGCCAATGTTTGGTGGGCTTCTGGTTCTATTGAAAGCTTATTTGCCTCGGGGGATACCATGATGCAAATAAACGGTGGGACTATTGATAACATTTTTGCCTCGGGAGAAGCCCAATTCCAGATAAATGGTTCTTCCATTAACAGCATTTCTGCCTCAGGGAATAATTTTTTTCAGGTGAATACTACTTTGGAGTTGGAAGAACTAATTCTCCAAAGTGGAGGGGAGAACTTCAACCCAACCGAATGGATTCTTTCAAAGGATTATTTTTCTTTAGGTGATATTACGATAAATGCCAATTCTGGAACCGTGGTCGTAAATTCTCCAACTCCACCCCCTGTACCAGAACCGTCCACAATTCTCCTTTTTGGACTTGGTGTTTTGAGCCTTGCAGGGATTAGCAGACAGAAAAATAAAGATTAATTTTAAAATTATCTTTTAGGGCAGGATCATAAATGGCGCTGCCTTTTGTTGTTATATTTCCCCATTATTCTCTCAGTTTCCATTCCACTATACGGGCCGAGGGTATCATGGCCGGACATTGTTCCATATTGCAATTATTAGTAGCTGTTTCTAAAAAAGTTAAATATAATCATATCGGCGAGTTTTGACTCGATATAAAAAATTGAAGGGGGCGTTCAAAATTTTGTGTCAGTGAACAGAAGCTGACATAAGACAGCTTCAAAAGGAAAACTGACATGACCGCTGATAACGCTGAATTTGATTTTCAAAAAGCTCTTAAAGGTATTCAGGAGGGAGAACCCTTCACCGGGAAGGATGGGGTTCTAGCCTCTTGAAGCAGAACTGGATTCTCATCTGCCGTTCTCACGTTAAAAGGCGGATTACAGCAAAGCTTGTCTTTGTAATAGATAGACGGAAAAAAGACTGGCTGGCATTAATTTCAACGGACCTTCACCTGTCAAACGAAGACATTGTCCGGGTTTACGGCAAACGCTGGAATATCGAGATGCTTTTCAAAATGGCCAAACAACACTTGAAGTTGGCCAAGGAAATGCAATGCCGGAACTATGTTGCCCTGGTCGCCCACACCACTATTGTTTTTATACGATATATGTTTTTAGCCTACCAAAATCGGATTGAAACGGACAACAGAACCTTTGGAGAATTGTTTTATGCCTGTTGTGATGAGGTTTCTGATATTTCTTTTATTGAGTCACTTTACAGAATAATGACACTTGCTGGTAATCGTTTGAAAACTCTTGGCAGCTATTGCGAGAAAACGGTAACTGCACTTTTTGATGCAGTTATGGAAACAGCGTTGCAATGTGCCGGTTTGTTAGAAAAACAAAAGTTTGCCAATAATTTTTAAACCCGAAAGTTGAGTTACTGACAAATCTACTCTAAACAATCATGTCCACCTGCTGAACGGTTTTCACCACCTCGTCTTCGGTGAGAGCGATTCCCGTACCTGCAATTCTCCCCACTGAATTGCCCTTGCTGTCTTTCATTAAAAAATTAGATTTCACGGCACCCAGATGGATTGCAGCGATCCCTGCTTCGGATAACTTGACCAGCACATCATTTTTATCCTTGTCCCTGATCCACATGGACAATTTATCATAAATGGGATCATTTTCATCAATCCACATATTATTATCACTGTCCCAGTATGACAATTCTTTAAATCCGTTACCGGAGGAGGGGCCAAAAAGTTCTCCGCCATTGTTGACCTTGCCGTCCCCGTTAATATCCAGAGCTAAAAATCCGCTGCCGGCGCCAAGCTCGGCCATTTCTTCTGCAACCCCGTCCTGGTCCAGGTCAAAAAGAATTTTACCCTCTCCCAATTGGGCATGGGTGCCTTGAAAATTTATGACAAGGGGATCAACCACCCGGAAGGTCTCCACGGTCTCGTATGTTGCTTCACGGTGCATGGAAACATCAAGTGAGAACTCAATTTCCCGGCCGTCGGCAGTATGAATTTTCCCTGCCGCCTGGACAAGGGTGGTCTCCTTTTCAGCACCGGAAACACGCCGTACCCTGTTGGCTGCCCTTCCCCCGGGCAGATCAGGCAACAACGCCTGGGCCTTTGCCCTGAATTCCTCGGCCATGGCCCGGTACAGATGGTTTTGCATATTCTCCCCGGCCGGTTCTGCCTGAAAATCAGTTCCTTCAGATTCCGGATTTTCACCCACTTGTTGATGAATGGCCTGTTGGTGCCCGGATCTTTTTTCCTCAAAGGCAGTCACGAGCCCGTCAATGGTATTGGCCGCCCAATCCAGCACGGATTTCAAATATATCCTTTTTTCAAGGTCGTCTTCACCGGTCAGGGATGAATTCCCGGACCCGGCACCCTGCCCCACCCGGGTTTTATCGGCGGTGTTCCGGGTCTCAAGGACATAGGCCTCACCGGTCTTAAAATGCGCCTGTTCAATGGTTTCACTCTGCTCTGTCCGGGACTTCTGCCTTTTATTAAGAAACTGCCCGTCCGCGCTAAAGCTGTAAAGGGTTTCATCTTTTTTAAGGGTAAATTTGGAATTGGATTGAAAAAGAATATCTGAGGAAGAAATTTTCATTGGAAAGCCCTCTTTAAGAATAATAAAATGGTGCGGGGCTTCCCCGCACCGGAACAAAGATTTAATTAAAATCGGACACAGCGGCAAAATTCTTTACCACACCCTTCAATTATTCTGTTATGGCTAATATTTTTCAGTTCTGTATCTGTTCAGGCTTGATTTTTCAGTGATATTCTGAATTTATAAAATTTTACACTAAACCAAGGGAGAACAATATGGATTTCAATCATCTCTTAGCCCAGCGGACCCAACGCATGCAGGCCAATGCCATCAGGGAAATTCTCAAGGTGGTCTCAGATCCCGGCATCATCTCCCTGGCCGGAGGCATCCCCTCCCCGGACAGCTTTCCCATGGATATTTTTGAAGAACTCACCAGCCGGGTCCTGTCCAAATACAAATCCCAGGCATTTCAATACGACCTCACCGAAGGGTTCATGCCCCTGAGAGAAGAGGTGGCCCGCCTCCTGGAGGCCAGAGGAATCAGCATAACACCCGAGGCTGTAAACATCACATCCGGCTCACAGGGGGTGCTGGATGCGGCAGCCAAACTTATGATCTCCAAAGGGGATAAAATTGCCCTGGAGGCTCCCACCTATCTTGGGGCTATTTCCGCATTCAACCCCTACGAACCCCAATACGTCTCCATGGAAATGGACGACCAGGGCCTGGTGCCGGAGTCACTGGAAGAGACCCTGAAAACCCATGAAATCAAATTCATTTATCTGGTCCCCACCTTTCAGAACCCCACGGGCCGGAGCCTGACCATGGAACGTCGGCGGGAAATAGCAAGGATCATTCAACAGTATAATGCACTGCTCATTGAAGATGATCCCTATTCCGCCCTGAGGTATGCGGGAGATGCACTGCCCCCCATTAAAACCATGGCCCCGGACCATGTCATCTATATCTCCACCCTGTCCAAGGTCTTTGCCCCGGGGCTTCGCATCGGATTTTACGCTGCCCCAAAGTTCCTGAGGGAATGGCTGGTCCTGGTCAAACAGGGGGTGGACCTTCATACCTCCACATTTAACCAGGCACTGGCCGCCGAATACCTGGCCGGCAATTACCTGGACAGACAGCTCCCCAGAATCATCACCCTGTACCGGCCCCGACAGCAGGCCATGCTGGACGCCCTCTCCCGCCACCTTCCCGGCGGCTTTAACGTCGCCCCCTCGGACGGCGGCATGTTCCTCTGGGTCACAGGGCCTGAAGGCATGAAGGGGATGGAACTATACAGAAAAGCCATAGAAAAAGGGGTGGCATTTGTTCCTGGCCAGTTTTTCTACACCGACCCGGAACAGGGCCAGGAGACCATGCGGCTGAACTACACTATGGCCGACGAGGCCACCCTGGAAACGGCAGTGATAAAGTTAGGCAGGGCAGCAAAAGAGATTATGGATTAGGAGTGGCCGGGGGAAGGCAAAAGAAAAAGCAGGTCCCGTTGGGGCCGGTATCCACCCCAAGCCGACCCTGGTGAAGTTCAACTATTTTCCGGGTAATGGCCAGCCCCAGACCGGAATGCCGTTTTCCCTCGTCCAGATGCCCCCCGGACTGGTAAAAACGGTTGAATATAAGAGCCAGTTCGTCCTCAGGGATACCCGGTCCCGTATCCCTGACGGACACTGCAATATCATCTTCATTTGAAATCTCAACACTCACCCGGCCCTTTTCCGGGGTGTGGCGGAGCCCGTTTTCAATCAGATTTTCCATGGCCCGTTCAATCAGGGCAATATCCGCCATGACAAAGGCCGGTTTTTCCGACAAAATGACTTCCAGTTCAACCCCCGATTCCCTGGCCCTGAGCCTGAATTTTTGGACAATGTCCCCGGCAAGTTCCTCAAGAAGAAAGGCTTCGGGCCTGATCTTCATTTCAGCCGATTCCATCCTTGCCAGTTCCAGAAGTTCACTCACCAGGATATTAAGCCTGAGGCAGTGTTTAATGGCGATTTCAAGGTATTGCCGCCGCTGGTCAGGCGTATGGCGGTCCTCATTGATAAGCAGGGTTTCAATATATCCCTGAAGGGTGGCCAGAGGGGTGCGCAGATCATGGGAAACATTGGCCACAAGTTCCCGCCGCATCTTGTCCGATGCATCCAGGGCCGCCATCTGCGCCTCAATCCGCCCTGCCATTTTTTTAAAGGTCTGGCTCAGACGGTCAATCTCATCCGATGTTTCCGAATTTTCCCGGACCGGGATATTCAGATCAGCCACGCCCCCGTCGGACCGGAAGGCATCCACGGCAGTCACCAGCTTTTTCAGGCGGCCGGTGAGCAGGGCAAAAAGAATCAGACCGGAAATAAAGGTAAAGAGCAGACCAACCAGGGCCATCCAGGTGGAAAGCTGGATGATATAGCTTCCCTTGAGCTTATCCACCACGGAATCGTACTCCTCTCCCCCGAGAATCACGTACAGATACCCTTCCAGGTGACCGTCACGGAGAATCGGCGATGCCGAAAAAACTTTTTTCCGGTCCAGACCCCGGGGATCATCTCCCTGGATGGGTGCGCCGCCTTCAGGCCGGGCCAGTTGCGACAGCACAGGTTCCAGGTCCACGGATCTGCGTTTCACACTCCCCCTGGGAGCGGAATAGGTAAGAATATTTCCAGCAGGATCCAGAAGGTAGATCTCAATGCCCGGGTTCACCACCATGAGCGTATGAAACACCTCTTTTAGAGCATTATTGTTGACCCGTCCCTGGTCCATGAGCAGCCATTCTTTCACGATCTGCCGGGCCAGGTTGGTATTGAGTTTCTGGTTCACTTCCTGCTGGTACATGTCCGTTGAAAATACAGTGACCCCGATAAAGATCAGGCCGGTGATCAGAAAAAGCACGGCCAGCCCTGCAGCGATTTTTGAATAAAGGGAATTGAACATGAATCATCTGTCCCTGAATTTATAGCCCACGCCCCATACCGTCAGGATATACTCCGGGGTTGTGGGGTCGGTTTCTATTTTGGCCCGGAGCCGGTTGATATTTGAATTCACGGCATGGTCATACCCGTCATGGCCGTATCCCCAGACCCGGTCAAGGAGCTGGGACCGGTTAAACACCCGGCCCGGACGCCCGGCAAGAAAATAGAGCAGATCATATTCCTTTGCTGTCAGCTCCACGCGAACACCTGATTTGATCACCTGACGCTTCTCAGGCACCAGGACAATCTCCCCAATGGCGATATTCTCCTGTGGATCTTGGTCGTCCTCATGTTTTACAGCCTCAATCCGCCGAAAAAGGGCCTTGACCCTGGCCACAAGTTCCCGAACGCTGAACGGCTTTGTCACATAATCGTCCGCCCCGAACTCCAGCCCAAGGATTCTGTCGATTTCAGAGGATTTGGAGGTGAGCATGATCACCGGGATAAGGATGCTTTTGGCCCTGAGGCCCTTCAATATTTCCATCCCGTCCATTCCCGGCAGCATGATATCCAGAATAATAAGGTCGTATCCTCCGGTCCGGGCCTTTTTGTACCCAGCTTTGCCGTCAAAGGCCAGGTCCACCCCCCAGGATTCATCTTTAAAATGAAGCTCAATCAATTTCGCAAGATCGTGATTGTCTTCAATGACAAGGATTTTTTTTCCCAAGGCCGACTCCCCGCTTTATTTTTTCCACACTTTGTATTGTCTGGTTGTAGATGCTTTTCAATGGCAAGTCAAGGCAGGGGAAGGGGTCCGGCACCCGGGTGCCGGACCCCAGAATTAAAACTGGGACGCGTATTGGCCGTAGCCCTGGGCTGCCAGTTCCGCCTTGGGTATGAACCTGAGGGACGCGGAATTGATGCAGTATCTCAGACCCGTGGGTTTTGGGCCGTCGTCAAACAGGTGGCCCAGGTGGGAATCCCCGTACCGGCTTCTGACCTCGGTACGGGTCATGAACAGGCTCTGGTCTGTCTTTTCAATGACATGACCGGGTTCCAGGGGCCGGGTAAAACTGGGCCAGCCAGTGCCGGACTTAAACTTGTCCTTTGAGCTGAACAGGGGCTCTCCCGATACGATATCCACATAAATACCTTCTTCCTTGTTATCCCAGTATTGGTTCTGAAAGGAGCGCTCTGTCCCGTCTTCCTGGGTGACCTGATACTGAAGAGGCGTAAGCATTTCACGAATTTTGGATGGGTCGGGTCTGGACCAGATTTTTTTTTCTGCAGACTTATCCATTGCGTCCATTTCATGGTTTTGGCTCATTTCTATATCCTTTTTTTTGTCCATATTGTCATTCACGGCAACATCTTTCCATATTTTTTCCAGGAACTGATCCCGGCCCGATCCCCACCTATAATACTGGTACCTGAATTTATTTTTCTTATAATAGTCCTGGTGGTACTCTTCGGCCCTGTAAAAAACCTCGAACCGGGTAATGGGGGTGATGACAGGTTTGTCGAACACCTTGGATTCATCCAGGGCTTTTTTGGATGCCAGGGCCTGTTGCCTCTGCTCCTGATTGTGGTAAAAAATCCCGGACCGGTACTGGGAGCCCCTGTCCACAAACTGCCCTCCGGCATCCGTGGGATTGATGTGGCGCCAGAACACATCCAGGAGTTCATTATAGGTCACAACTTTGGGATCATAATAAACCTGGATGGCTTCGGTATGGCCTGTGCCCCCGGCAGAGACCTCGGAATAGGAAGGATGGGGATCACGGCCGCCGGTATAACCGGACACCGCATCCTTTACCCCGTTGACCTTTTCAAAATCAGACTCAGTGCACCAGAAGCATCCCCCGGCAAAGGTGGCCACTTCCAGGCCGGCTGCCGGGTTCTCCATGCTTTTGTTCTTTTTTTCATCCATAGGGATTTGGCTTCCGGCAAAGGCGTAAAATCCAGCCGAACAGACCAGTGCAACCATTGTAATAATAAAATAATGACGGGATTTCATAAGGTATCTCCTCTTTTTTTAAGAAATCGTTACAAAAACTTGGCCTAAATTGTTCCCCCCTTAAAAAACTGGGTATTTTGAAAACAAAAGATCAAGTAATTTTGGAGCCGATCCTAAGTAACTCATGTTTCTAATATAGATGCAGATTTTCACGAAATTATTGTGCAAATATCACAAAAGTATCACAAATGACTTATTTACGACTTTTTTTCTTTGATGTTCAAAACCGCCTACGGATGTGATAGTCTGACTTTTATCCATTTGCGGAAGAATAAACCCCTGGAGAATATATGATATTTTTGATCAGGCGTTTTTTGGATTCCTGTATCTATCTCAGCCTTATTACAGGTTTTATTTTTTTCACCGGGCGCCCCTGCCCGGCCTCCACCCCAACACAGGCTCCAGCAGCTGAAGAATTTCCCGTCTACGGTGTAATCCGCCCCAATGTCGATTTCTGGATTGATATTTTCACCAAATATTCCAGGGCCGACGGGGTGATCCACGATTCCAGGGACCTGTCCAGGGTCTACGGCGTTCTCAAGCTGAACCCCGCCAATACCCGGACGGCTGCCAAACAGAACCGGAAAACCAAAGAAACCGCACTGAAAAAATATAAAGCCGCACTGCTGCAACTGACAAAAGGCAAACCGCCGGCAAATTCACTGGAAAAAAAACTGGCTGCCCACTTTGGCAAAAACCCGAAATCAGCACAGATCAAACAGGCCGCATATAATCTGAGAATCCAGACCGGCCTGAAACAGCAATTCAAAGAAGGGATCATCCGGTCCGGGGCACTGGTGGATGAATTCAAACGAATTTTCAAAGCCCGGGGCCTGCCCGAAGATCTGATCTATCTTCCCTGTGTGGAATCCTCATTTAACACGGCAGCCTACTCAAAATTCGGGGCCGCCGGCATCTGGCAGTTTACCCGGGGCACCGGTAAAATTTATATGGACATTGGCTATGTGGTGGACCAGCGCCGGGACCCCTTCATTGCCACCCAAGGGGCGGCCCGGCTGCTCAAAAAAAATTTCAGCGAGCTCAAGGAATGGCCCCTGGCCATCACAGCATACAATCACGGCCTTGCCGGGATGAAACGGGCAAAAAAAAAACATAAAACCTATCCCCGGATCTATACCCGTTACCGGAGCCGGTCCTTTAAATTTGCCTCCAGAAATTTTTATTCGGAATTTCTGGCCGCCCGGGAAGTGGCAAAAAATTATACCCGGTATTTCGGCAATATGACCCTGGACCGACCTGTTACATACAGCCGGTTTAAGATCCAGGGTTTTGTTCCGGCATCGGCACTGGCCCAGGGCCTGGGCCTGGATATGTCCACCCTGAAAAGATTGAACCCCGCCCTTCGAAAACCAGTGTTTGACGGGAGAAAACATATTCCCAGGGGATATGAACTCAGGCTGCCCAAAAGGATTTCCCCGGATAAAATTGCCAAAACCGTTGCTCCCCTGTACAGGAGCAGGCAAAAGCCCAGCAAATTTCACCGGGTCCAGAAAGGGGATACCGCCGGAAGCATTGCCGGCACACACAAGGTCCCCCTCAAAGATCTCATCCTGGCCAACGGCCTTGGCCGGCGGGCCACCATCTATATCGGGCAGACCCTGAGAATCCCAGTCCGGGGAGAAACCGTGGCCGTAAAAACTGCACTGGCCAAGACAAGCCCCCCACCGCAAAAAATCGTTGAAAAAAAGTCAGTTCACCAGAAACCCGTTTCTTTGGAACCGCCCCCCCAAAAAGAGACGCCGGAACCGCCAAAACCTGAAAAAACAGTGGCTAAGCCGGTTCAGGCAGACGCCATGGTCAATTTAAAAATTGTGACCACTGACCTTAAAATTCAAAAAGTGGTTCAAAACAAGAGAAACCGGACCGGGATCATCCATGTGGCCCCGGAAGAGACCCTGGGCCATTATGCCGACTGGCTTGGCATAGCCACCCAGAACATCAGGAACCTGAACCGCCTGCCCTTTGGCCGGTCCATCTCCATTGGCCAGTCCATAAAAATCCCTTTGCCGGAAACCGGCTCCGGCGGATTCGAGGAACAACGGTATGAATTCCACCAGGAGATTCTTGAAGATTTTTTTGATTCCTTTTTCGTTGCCGGGACCCGGAATTATCAAATAAAATCCGGGGACACCATCTGGGATTTGTGCGAAAATGAGCTGGAAATCCCTTTGTGGCTGCTGGAAAAATATAATCCGGCCATGGATTTCACCAGGCTTCAACCCGGTCAGCGCCTGGTGTATCCCCTAATCAACCCGAATGGAATCAAATCATAAACTGTGCTTTTTCTTCAGGCCCCTGAACTGGTCATAGCTCAGGCCCAGGATGCGGGCGGCCTTTTTCTGGTTAAACCGGGCATCTGCCAGGGCTGAGGCCAGTCTGTATCGCTCCAGAATCGATACAGCCTCTTTCAGGGGCTTTTCAGCCAGATCCCGGACCGGGAAATCTGTTTTAGATGCCAAAGGTTCAATCTGTTCTTCCGGCCCAGGCATATGTACCGGGCCGGGCCTCTTTGGCCCTGAAAGCCGTCCAAAAGGAGATAAGAAAGGATCAAAGGAAATTTTGCCTATTCTGTGATCCGGGCTCCTGTACACGGCCCGCTCCACCACATTCTTTAATTCACGGATATTGCCGGGCCAGTCATGGGATTCCAGGGCATCAACGGCAGCTTGGTTCAGTTCGGGCACCTTGTCCCATCCCAGCTCAAAGGCCATGCGCCCGGCAAAATGTTCGGCAAGGACAGGGATATCCCCCTTCCGATACCGAAGGGGGGGCACATAAATCACCTCAAAGGAGAGACGGTCCAGGAGGTCCTGCTTAAACAGGCCCTGGCCTGCCATGCGGGAGAGATCCACATTGGCTGCTGCCACAATCCGGACATCCACCTGCACCTGCCGGGAAGACCCTACCCGCTCAAAACCACCGTATTCCACCACCCTGAGAATTTTTTCCTGGACCTCCATGGGGATATTTCCGATTTCATCAAGGAAAAGGGTGCCGTCGGCAGCCTGTTCAAATCGGCCAACCTGCCTGGCACCGGCCCCTGTGAAAGCCCCCTTTTCATAGCCGAACAACTCCGATCCGATGAGTGTTGGAGTCAGGGCCGCGCAATTGAGGGTGACCAGGGGCTTTTGCCATCTTCCGGATAAAAAATGAAGCCTGGAAGCGGCCAGTTCCTTACCGGTTCCCCGTTCACCGAGAATCAACACCGGCCGGTCAATGGGTGCCACCCGTGATATCTGCTCCTGGAATTCCAGAAATGCCTCGGACTGCCCCAGGGCCTCTGATATGGATTTCTCCGAAGAATTCATTGCATAGGTCATACAAACTCCGTCTTAGTTAATTATACCAAAATTTAGTAGATACTACCATGACAATATTTTTAGCGCAAGTTTAATAACCCCTTAGAATAAAACGACTTTCCTGCAAAAACCAGGAATGGCACGCTTTCTGCTCTATATCCCGGTAAGAGAGCAAATAACCCAACCATAAATCTAAGGAGATAAAAAATGGGAATTTTCACAAGGTTTAGAGACATTGTATCTTCAAATATCAACTCCATGCTGGACAATGCCGAAGACCCGGAAAAACTGATCAAACTCATGATCCGGGAAATGGAAGACACCCTCATTGAGCTGAAGTCCTCATGTGCCAACACCATAGCCAACCAGAAAAAGGTGGAACGGATGCTGGAAGATACCCAGGAAAGGGAAGATTTCTGGACAAGAAAAGCAGAACTTGCAGTGAACAAGGGGCGGGACGACCTGGCCCGGCAGGCCCTGATGGAAAAGAGGCGGTTTACCCAGCGGGTGGAGGCAGTTGAGGAGGAACGCTGTGAACTGTCCGCCATTGTGGAGCAGTACCGGGATGATATCCAGGAATTGGAAACAAAACTCAAATCCGCCAGGGAAAAACAGAGGATGCTGGTCCAGCGCCATATCCGGGCCCAGAGAAAAAAGAAAGCACAGCAGGAAATCCGGCGGGTGGATTCCGCAGAGGTGGTTCAAAAATTCGAAGAGATGGAAAACCATATCGAACGCATGGAAGCCGAGGCTGACCTGGTCAATTACGGGCGGAAGACCACCCTGGAAGAGGCTTTTGAAGACCTGGCTGCGGACGATGATATTGAAAAGGAGCTGAGCGCCTTAAAATCCTCCCAATCCCGGAAAAATGATGATACAACCCCAAAATAATTCTATAGATTCCGGAGGACAGACATGGGCGGAGCAATCTTCATAGCAACCTGTATCGGGGGGGCCATCCTTTTACTGGCCACCATTGGGCTTATCATCATCGGCATTATCCGGGCCGCAAAAACCGGAGGCATATCCGGAAAGGATAAAGCCGCCCAAACCGAAGAGACCAAAATGATCCAGGACATCTTTAACGGACTGTCAAAAATGGAAGAACGGGTGGAAGCCCTGGAAACCATCCTCATTGAACGCCGGAAAGAACGTCTTTAGGACATAATTTAAGGATAAAATTATGAGACACCATTATAAAGGACACAGGCAAGGCGGATTCAGACGGTACAAAGGCCATTACGGGCGGTTCCGGGACCAGGTCCGCGACCGCGTGGATGTACTTACAGGAACCACCGGCATCTACAGATCCAGACGGGGCATCTTCATGGGGGTCTGCCGGGGGCTGGCCGAACATTTTAACTTTTCGGTATTCTGGATGCGGACCATTGTATTCATCATCTTTCTGTTCACAGGCTTCTGGCCCGTAGGGGTCCTGTATATCATAGCCGGACTGCTGCTCAAGCCTGAACCGGTGATTCCCCTGGAAAACGCCACCGACCAGGAATTCTACCAGTCCTACACCAATTCCAGGTCATCTGCCATCCAGCGGATCAAACGAAAATTTGACAACATCGACCGCAGAATCCAGAGAATGGAACACACAGTCACCTCAAGGGAATTCGACTTTTAAGCATCGGGCGGAAATAATATTTACATACTGCGCCGGATTTTTATTCATATTCAAAAAGGGCCAAGGCCCGGCATTCCGCCGGGCCGGCCCGGCCCCGGCTGTTCAAGGAACCAAGATCAACCTCGCCCGGGCATGTTCCTCAATTGCCCGGTCACTGAGCCACCAATACCGGACCTTGCCGTCCATGAAGTCTTTCACCTGATCCTTTTGATGGGGATGAAAGGTTCGGCCGGCGGCCCCGCCGGGAATCACCGCCATGATTTTTTCTTTGTCCCCCATATCCGCCACCAGGCGAAGCGCTGCGCAATGGGTAACCTCATAGGGCTTGTCAAAATCAAACCACCCCCGGTACAGGGTCTCCCCGGAGCCCCCCATGGGAAGGGGGCCGGTGCCCAGAAGGGCCTTTCCCTTCCCGCTGCGCATGAGGGGATTGACCAGTTCCAGGTAATGAACCTTTCCCCACAGCCACTGGCCGGGATCATCCCCCAGAGCGGCACTGAGATCTGCCCTGGCCTGTCCGGCTGCCTTTATCACCAGGTCGGACATGGTCTCAGTCTTTTCCGGGGTCCGTATATCGTCAAAAAAAGGAGAGCGTCCGTTTAACACTATCTGCTGGAGACGTTCCTGCCAAAAATAGCCGGTTTTCACCAGCTCCATGGCTTTTTCTTTGCCCAGGTCGTCCTCGAACACCGCCCTGATAAAAAGCGGATACAGGGTCTGAAAAATAGTGGGACCAGGTTGATCCGTGTCGTCCATAAAATCCCAGGCCGCCAGGATCTTTCCCAGGTCCTGCGTTTCGGAATTCCCAATGAGGATTTCAGCCAAAACAGGGGCAATCTTTTCCGCCATGAGATTTTTGGTATCCCTCTGGAACTGCCACATATCTTCCAGACCTTTTTTTCCGGACCCGGACATGAGCTGCTTCAGCCTCGAATACCTGTAAGACGGAGAAAAATAGGAGGTGTAATAAAAAGGGTATTTTGAATCCACGGTTTTGTGGTTACAGGTGCCGACCCAGTTTTTATCAGGGTTAAGGCTCCCCGGCATCAGGTCCGGCGGAATCCATCCCTGCCAATTGTCCCTGCCGTCCCTGACCAAATGGGGAAAGGTGCCGTCCCCGTCTGCCCGGACAGGAATTTTTCCTGAGGCCTGGTGGCCAATGTTGCCCTGGGTATCTGCAAACACCCAGTTCAGACAGGGCAAAGATATTTGCTGCACCACCCGGGCCACGTCCCCGGCATTTCCGGCTGTCAGCAGGTCCAGAATGCCCAGTTCCGGGGTCATGCTCTCTGCCGGGGCAAACCTGAGGGTCACAACCCTGGCCGCATCCAGCCCCGGGATTACCCCTGAAACCACCGGCCCCCGCCGGGTGGCCCGGATCTCAACAGCTTCTTCCAGAAACCCTTTGGCCCCTGATTTATCTTTTATTCGCAAGGTTTCCTTTATCCGTATAAAGGGAATGGATGCCTCACCTTCCAGATAATGATCCGGATTTGCCGGATCAACAGTTTCAACGTATAGGTCCTGCATATCCCCGTAATTATTGGTCGCGGACAGGGCAATATGCCGGGTCCGGCCTATGCTCATCCCGGGGATACCCGGAATCTGAACACCAACTGCACGGATATCCGGGCTGATCAGCCCCAAAGGATACCAGACCCCGGGAAGCATACGGGTATCCAGATGGGGGTCCCCTGCCAGCACGGCACTGCCTGTGACGGATTTGGCCGGCCCCATTGCCCAGTTATTACTCCCGGCCCGGAGTTTCCGGTCCCGGGTATAGGCCAGAAGACCGGTGGTATTCCCCAGAGACAGGGCTAACCCGTCCCTGGACGGCATATGGATTTCGCCTTGGTCATCTGGATCATCCACATTGATATTCAGGGGCAGGAGCATGGCTGTTTTTTCATATCCCAGGACATCCAGGAGCATCTGAGCTATGATCTCCGTCCTCAAATTCGCAGCCGTGGAATAGCCCATGTAATAGAGGACGCCCACGGCATCTCTGACCTCCCAGCGGTCGGGACGGATACCAGCCGCCTTGAACTCCAGATGTATGTCATCGGGACAATTTTTGATAAAGGCGTTGATCCCGTCCACGTATTTTTGAAAAGATTGTCTGGTTTCCGGATTAAGTATCCGGGTCTGCTTATCCGCCATGCGGTAAAGGCCGAGAGTCCGCATGCGTAAATCCACAGGACGGGCCTTTTCACCGGCCAGTTCGCACAGCCGCCCCTCCATATACAGCCGGGTCAACTGCATTTGAAAAAGCCTGTCCTGGGCTGTAACAAAGCCCTGGGCAAAAAACAGGTCATTGTTGTTTTGGGCATGAATATAGGCCATACCGTTGCTGTCCCGGGTCACCCGCACCTTGTCTTGAAGCCCGGAAAGTTCCAGCTCCCCTGAGGTCTGAAAATCATTGAAAAAAGGCAGGCAAAAATAGAGAATCAGGCCAAAAACAGCCAGAAGACAAAGAAATATACCACTGCGAAACACCCACTTCATGGACACCTCCCGGGAAAAATGTAATTTTCCGGCATCATATGCCCAAGATCAATCGTGTGTCAATGCACCAACACAATACGGCTTAGGAAAATGGTAAATTTTTAATTAGCGATAGAACGAAAGCCCACCCACCTGCTGGGTTGCTGCAAAAATATGAAATCCTCTTGTATTGCAGTACACTCCGGTTTCAAGTTTTCTTTCGCCTTGATAATGGGCAAGATTTCATCCAAGCACGGGGGGTTTTATCAGGCACTAATTATTCATCCAGTACCCGGCGCACGGTCGCTGCAAGCACCTGACCTTGTACAGGTTTCATGATAAATGCACGGATGCCTAACTGTTTTGCTTTTGCCTTTGAGATGGAGGCACTGTATCCCGTACACAGAACAATGGGAATACCCGGTTTAACGGCCAGCATGCGCCGGGCCAGCTGATCACCGGTGATCACGGGCATGGTCTGATCCGTGATCACCAGATCAAAATCCCCTGGCCGTGAACTGAACATTTCCAGCGCCTCAAGGCTTTGGGTGGTTGCAGAGACACGGTATCCCAGCTTCTTTAGCCGCTCTTTATTGATTTCAACCAGACTTTTTTCATCATCCACAATCAGAATATGTTCTCCACCGCCGGGCGCTGTAGTCCCCCCGGGAACCACCTGCCCGGCCAATTCTTTCCCATGGTGCACCCGGGGGAAATAGACATGAAAACTTGTGCCACGGCCCAGACGGCTTTCCACCCGGACAGCCCCGCCGCTGGCTGTGGCAATGCCGTGAACCACAGCCAGACCTACGCCTGACCCTTTCCCCGTCTCCTTGGTCGTAAAATAGGGATCAAATATTTTATCCATGATTCCGGGTTCAATTCCGGGTCCGGTATCTTTGACAGTCAACTTCATATATTCCCCGGATTTTAAAAGGGTATTGGCCGAAGGAGCGCCAAATTCCGCCAATTGATCCTTGAGAACTGTTTCCGTAGTTATACCGACACTGAGCACCCCACCGGTATCTTCCATGGCCTGGGCGGCATTGGTGGACAGATTCATGATCACCTGGTGAACCTGTGTGGGGTTGGCCAGAATAATGCCCCCGGAATCAATATGTTCCTGAATATCAATGGTGGCAGGAATGGTGGCCCGGAGCAATTCCATGATCTCCTTTACAATGGAATTAATCTGCACAGGCACTCTGTCACCAGCGTTTTTACGGCTGAAGGACAAAATATGTCCCACCAATTCTTTTGCCCTGTTGCTGGCATTTAACACCTGGTCGATATATGTATTTGATTTTGATGTTTCGGGCAGGTCGAGCTGGGCCAGTTCCGCATACCCCATTATGGCTGATAATATGTTGTTAAAATCATGGGCAATGCCTCCGGCCAGGGTACCGATGGCCTCCATTTTCCGGGATTGGTGAAGTTGTTCCTCAACTTGTTTCCGGTCACGGATCTCCAGCTTGAGGCTCTCATTGGTCCGCCTCAGCTTCCTGGTCCTGTCCCGGACTTCCCGTTCAAGGTTTTCAATCAGCGCCCTCATACGGGCGGCCATAAAATTAAAGGTACGGCCCAGGCGGCCCAACTCATCCTGTACCCCTTCCTCAGCCACCACGTCAAGGCTCCCCTGTTTTAATTTCTGGGCAACATTGGTGAGCCTGACAATCCTGCGGGTAATATTTCTATTTAAAATCATTGCAATGGACAGCGCCCCCAAAAAGCCGGCCAAAGTGACAAGGGCTAAAAAAATGACGGCCAGTCTGTGGGTGGTCCTGATCTTTTGATCCGATATCTCAACCTCTTTTTTTGCAAGACGAATCAAATCATCGGAAACGGCATCGGCAGACTGCCGCTGCAGTGCAAAATCCCTGAATTTCGCAGCGATTGCCCCATCAATATCCAAAATTTCTTCAGCTATTTTTTTCAAAAGGTTCAGATGAAAAACAATCCGCTCTTTGTCTGTGAGCCCCAGGGCCTGCGAACCATGTACCGTCTTTCCCAATCTAAATGCCACATTGAAGGCAGACTGCATGACATGCCGTTCACGGGTGATCCTGTAAGAATCAATCAAATATTCCATATCATGAAATGTAAAAAACAATTCACCATGACCCAACAATTTTTTCTTTAACCATAAACGGACCTCTTCCAATGCAGCCTCGCGACCGGTTGATGGACTTGCCAGGCGGGTAACCAGTTCAAAGGATTCAATTGATGTGTCTGCAAACCGCTTGGCTGAAGAGAGATAAAGGGTTAGGTCAACATTACTTTTCCCCAGAGCATCACTCACCCGGGTACGGGAAATTATTCTCTTCAAAGTTCTGCTGATGGTGACGGCCCGGGCAGTTTTTCCTATGGCTGGCTGGGCGTAAAATTCATGGGCTTTTTTAAGACCGATTTTAGGATACTGACGGAAAAATTCACTGTGGAGCTGCCGCGCTTTTTCCATCTCCCGATCCATTTCAAAAACAAGACGCTGGATGGTTGTGCTGGTCCCGATGGCCTCATGGGCATTCTGCACATAGGCCAATGAGAGGTATCCGGTTGCCGCAATAATCATCATGAGAAATACCAGCAGCCCGATCCCCACACTGAATTTTACAGTTATGGATCTGTTTCCCCAGTATCCCGGCACATTGTCGGATTTATCCATTTTGACCTAATCCTGTTTTTCCGGAGAATAGGTAAATTGCACATTTGATTTTAATCCTTTTAAACCGGCGGAGACCTCCTCCAATTGCAGGACATTAAAAACCGGCAGGGCACAGTCCCCAAACCTGTCGCAGGTAAGCATCCCCGTGACCCCGGTGACCCCCTTCATAGAATACATGGCATCCCGAAGGGCCTGGCGCCCGACAATTAAACTTCCATGGTCATCTTTGACAGAGGCGTTTTCAATGGCTGAAAACAACAGCCAGGCTGCGTCATAGCCGTTCAGATAATAGGATGCCGACGGAGAGGTGCCATATTTGGCGATATATTTTTCCTCCAGCCCAGCCACCCGATTCCCCCGGGGAGTTGCCGGCCCCACAAAATACATCCCCTCTGCCTTGTCCCCCACGGCCTGTAAAAAAGAGGCATCAATCAAAGCCCCGTCACTCATGAGCACGATCTTTTCAAACCCGGGCATCTTCCGGGCCTGTAAAAGAATATGGTTCCCTTCGGGCTGAAACAGGGGAAAAAACAACAATTGGGCACAGGCATCCAGTACTGCTGTCATGACGGGTTCCATCTCATCGTCCCCTTTGCTGACGGATGTGTTTAGCACGATTTCCCCCCCCATGGATTCAAAAGCCTCATTAAATCCTTCGGTTAATCCCCTGGTATAAATATCGCCGTCATTTATGGTTGCAGCACGGCGGATACCCAGGTTATAGGCATAGATAGCCGCGGCTTTTCCGGCATTCTCCTCGTTGGCAGAAGCCCTGAAATAACCTTCATGCCGGTCCGGAGCCGGTTTGCCCGCAATGGAGGTTAAAAAAGGCGCACTGTTGTTTCCCGAAACCATGACCAGGCCGGCCTGGGACATTGCCTTGGATGCCGTGGCAGCAGCCCCGGAACAGGTGGTGCCGAAAATGGCGATGTGCTGGGGGTCGGCAATAATTTTTAAAACGGCATTGGCGCCGCCTTCAGCAGAACAACCGGTATCTTCAATCTGAAGAGAAACCGGACGGCCAAGGATTTTCCCATGGCGGTCATCCAGGGCCAGTTCAAGCCCCCTGATCTGCTCCCGGCCCAGGGTGGCTACCTTTCCGGACAAGGCCTGTAGCACACCGATTTTAATCGGTTCCCCCTGGGTCAGCTCAATGCAGCCCAGTCTGTCTTTACATTGAATTCCCACGTTTTGTTTTTCACATCCTGAACAGAAAATCACAGCCGACAGGATAAAAATCAACATGATAATGCGGACCTGCTTGAAATGATGCATTCAATACCCCTGATATCCTAATTGTATTTCCCCGTTCCAGTTTTTGGAGCGTCTTTATTCGAGAATACGTGAAGTAAAACGGCAAAAATTGAGTTTTAGGGACTAATAGTACACGGGGTAACCCTTAATTTCAAGAACCATCAGTGCCGGCGCATAAAACTGTTTTTAAATTCAAGTGAATATCCTGTCCGGCCATAAAAAACGCATTCTCTGGTCCGGGGTGCGCCCAAATTGTTCTATGATATGTTTTTCCCTTGAATTGATTCCCACCGGCGTGATGGTGTTGCACAAGCCGTGAACCATGGTGCAAATTTTATCAGTACCTCTCCCGGTTTCGGGTAAAGGGTGTACATATAAAAAGTACAACATGGGGTGGCTAATTCATTATTGAAGGGTTTTCCTGATTGCATTTTTCAGAATAATTTACTATGGGTTCACTATCTTTCTCCGGTCGCGCTTAATGTGATGGACAGGGCGGAGCTGTGCCCTACAAATCCAGAGGGCTTTTCATTTCCTTAATCGTTCTGGATACAATGGTGTGGGTGTAAATCATGGTGGTCCTTACATCGCTGTGGC